>CEUK01068612.1_pt1 | contig 10619 bp, 3 predicted proteins | sample 356451 | NCBI WGS metagenome assembly CEUK01 (sample SAMEA2622843, study PRJEB7988) | marine metagenome | isolation source: saline water (ENVO:00002010), including
GGAGGATCCTCTTATTCTGATAACGATGTAAATTCATTATTAAATGTTGATAGTGCCGGAGACGGACAAGTTCTAAGTTGGAATGATTCTGCTGGAGAATATGCATGGATAGATCAAGTAGGAGGAGGATCCTCTTATTCTGATAACGATGTAAATTCATTATTAAATCTCGGAAGTATCGGAAACTCTCAAGTTTTAAGTTGGGATTCATCTTCTCAGCAATATACTTGGGTCGATAATTTAAAAACAAGAACCGATGTTAACACCTCTTCCATAACACTAACCTCCCAAGGTGGTGGAGCTACCGCATCTAAAACCTTACCTTCTGGAGGATACCATTTAGGGTATATTGATGGGTTTAAAACATACTCGATTTTGAAAATAAATGTCAGTGACCCTAGTTTATGGATTACGGTATATACTGACTCAATATCAATGGGAAATGATGCTTCAAGAACTCATACGGTCGATCCTGATCCTGGAAGCGGGGTTATTGCCGAAATTATATCATCTTCATCCAATCAAAATTTAATAATGACTCCTACAACTATAGGATTCAATATGGATGCGTCACCAAATAATAATATATATTTAAAAATTGTTAATATGGGCGCACCTCTAAGTGGAGATTATTCCGTGACTTTAACTATACTTCAAATGGAAAAATAAAATGAAAAGGGAATATATAGTAACTCTTAAAAGTAAAAATGACCTCAAATTTTTTTATGAGGACATGGAAACTTCTGGAGGAAGTCAGTATATTCCTAATAGAGAAGTTGAACTGAAAGATCGTAGAGCTATAAGCAGAAATACTCACTACTTACTGACAGAGGAAGAGGCAGCAGAAATAAGAAAAGATGGCAGAGTTTTGGAAGTCGAATTAACCCCTAAAGAGAGAGGGTTAAATCCGACACTTTTTGGTTCGTATATTGTTTCTGGAAATTTTGATAAAACCCCTGATGCCGGAAGTGATATTAATTGGGGAATACTCCATTGCGCAGGAAATCAGTCTCAGAGAGGAAAGGGAGTTTTCGGTCAAGGTCAAACTGAACAAGTTACAGATTCGGTCACAGTCTTTAATGATGGAGAAAATGTTGATATTGTGATAGTAGATGAACCTGTAGCATACGATCATCAAGAATTTTTAGACCCTGATACTAATCAAACTAGATTTGTTCAATATCAATGGTATTCGGAACTCGATCAATATATGGTATCCCTAGATACACAGGAATCTGATATAACGTATCAGAATTTTATTAATAGTAACACCGATTTACCTTACTATAATTGCTCTCAACTGGACGGATACAGTTTGGATCATGGAACTCATGTAGCAGGAACAGCAGCAGGAAAAGTTCAAGGGTGGGCAAGAAAATCTAATATTTATTCTATTGCGGTTGATATTGGGGAAGTTGTTCAAGCAATCGGACAGCAAAATACTATGGAAGACACCAAAGTTTTTGATTATTTAAGAGCTTTTCATTTAAATAAATCGGTTAATCCGACAACAGGAAAAATAAACCCTACAGTAACTAATCATAGTTGGGGATATTCGTATCAAATTGTCATATCAGATTTATCACAGTTGAGTACAATTAATTATCGTGGTACAACTTTTAATTATAATGCTTCAACTTGGAATGAAAATTATATAGAATCTCAATTTGGATTTCAAATATTACCGTATGGTTCCCTTAAAGTTATATTGATACCTCTAAGACAGACATGGTTAGATGTTGATGTTGAAGACGCTATAGAAGATGGTGTCATAGTTGTTTCTGCTGCAGGAAATAATTACTCCTTTTGTTCAAATGATACAAATCATCAAGATTATAATAATAGAGTTTTTTTCACTAGGTCCGGATCCCAAATTCTTCAAGTCAATGGAACAGATTATAATAATGGAGACGCTTATTATAATCAAGGAAGTTCTCCTGGAAGAGCCTCAGGAACGATTAATGTAGGGAGTATCAGTCAATATTCGGATTTTAGGAAAGCTGATTACTCTGATTATGGAAATACAATTGATATTTTAGCTCCAGGATCGAATATACTTTCCTCTGTTCCAAATTCCAATTCTTCATTTTCTTATAAATCAGGAACATCAATGGCCGCACCTCAAGTTACAGGGATAGTTGCCTGTTTTTGTACAAATAGAGATGGAAGAGAAGTTAATAATTCTAGAGCTCTTCAGTATTTACAAGACATGGGTATTGATGAAGAAATTACAGAAGATGTTTATGGAGGCGGGGTATCTGATACTACATCATTGAGAGATACTCCAAATTTAACAGCAGCTTCTAGAGAAAGGCGGGAAGAATATCCTATACTTTCTTTTAATGATTTCCCTAGAAAAAGTGAGGGTGTAATGTACCCCAGAAAAAAGATAGGAAAAAAGAGCTAATTCTTTTATTATAAATAAATGTGAAATAATATTTTACTGTAGGAATTTTTATAATGCTAGCAATCATAACTAATAAATTCAGAATACATAATGCTAAATCTTTCATAGAAGGGTTTTCTGAGTTGGATGGAATAGAAGATCCAAATGACCCATGTATATCTTCCATAAGACAAAAGACAAATATCTATCTTTTTATAGGAAAGCATACACCTTGGGATTCTTCGGATACTGTATCTGGAGCAGGTGATTTGACAAATGACATGAACCCTCCCATACCTTCTGACACCGTTCAAAATATAGATTTTGAATTATGGAGAAATATGATTGCTGCTAAGAAGGTAAACCCTTCAGATGTTAAGCATGTTATACCTAGACACGACTGGTCATTAAACAATGATGGTAGTGGCAAAATTTACACACAATATGATGATTTAAATAAATCACTTTTTAACAGTTCGTATTCCCCATTCTACGTTTTTACGGATGATTTCAATGTATACAAGTGCATATCTAATAATTACGGTTCATTATCTACAGTAAAACCTACAGGGGTAGATACGTCACAGATGATAGAAACTTCTGACGGATATGTGTGGAAATATATGTACAGCATTTCTCCAGCAGATTCATTGAAGTTTGTAACTACAAGTCACATCCCTGTAGATACATTAAAATCTAATCCAAATTTATCAAGCAGTTTCCCTCAACAGCAAGGAACTCAATGGGACGTTCAACAATCTGCTATTGACGGAGCAATTCATTCAACTGTAAAAATTGATGAAGGTCAAGGATACAGAGGAGTTTCTGGTAAAGTTTTCGGAGACGGAACATATGATAGTAGTAGTGACACGACGACTTTCCAATCATCTCAATCTGACACTACTTTCACGACAGGTATGATTGACGATTATTTCAATGATATGTCTATATTTTTTAACGATTCTTCTGTAAGGAGAGTCTTTAAAATTGTAGATTATACTGCTCCTGATTTAAATGACCCTTTATCAATGGCTACATTTGTAGTTGAGGGGAGAGCAGACTCCAATTCACCTGTTGCGGAAGATCAAATACCTTCAAATTCATCTTTCGAAATTGCACCTAGAATTTCTGTTGAGGGTGATATCAATAACAATATTTTACCTGCTGACGGGATAGGATTTTCTGCTGTAGCTAGAATACAAGATGATGGATTAGGAAACGGAACTTATAAAATATCTTCCGTAGAAATATTATCTGAGGGACAATCATATAGAAGTTGCCCCTTGGAATTTAAAATGGGTGGTACACCCTCAATTTCTGCTAACTACAGAGCTATCATTTCACCTAAAGGTGGTCACGGTTCTGACCCTATAGAGGAACTTGGCGGTTTTTATGTTATGGTAAATGTTCGATTAGAGTATGATGAAACTTTAGCAGAACTAACGGTTGGCAATGATTATAGACAAATAGGATTAATTCAAGAACCTATTGACACTTCCACAAATGAACCTGCGGAAGATTTAATATATCTTCAATCACAATCTATTGAACTAGTTTTATCGAGTTTGGATGAAACTGCAGATTCATTACCTTTTGTTGCTGATGAACTTATCACAAATGGTAATGGAGTCTATGGAAAAATAATAGACTTTAAAGAATATGACTTAATTGATAATACAACAGGAGTTTTTATTCCTGATGGTTTAGATGACAAAAAAGTTTTGAGAATAGGAAATGTTTTCGGTAAGAGTGGAGAATCCTTTTCTTTAGGTGACACTATAACAACTGTTAGAGGAAATGGTGAGATTGATGCTACCATCGAAAAAGTAATTTCAGAGTCATTAGTTCGTTATTCGGGAGAAGTTCTTTATTTAGAGCAGAGAAAACCTATTTCTAGAGATATAGACCAGATAGAAGATATAAAAATTATTGCCGAATTCTGATATATATTACTTTATAGTAAAAACAATTGGAAACTTTTATTATAAATAAATCTATATAGAATAAATTGGCAATATATTTATAAGGGTATTTTACTATGTCTCTGAAATTTTTAACAAACTTAAATTCAGCACCATACTACGACGATTTTGATAAAGATAAAAAATTTTTAAAGGTTTTATTTAATCCAAAACTTCCAGTACAGGTCAGGGAATTAATACAAATTCAAAGCATCCTCAGCGATCAATTATCTAGGTTAGGTGATTCATCATTGAAGGATGGAACAATGGTTATTGACGGTAATTTTAACGTCGATACTAATGTTGAATATGTTAAACTAAATCCTTTAGTTCCAGTTAAAAATTCCTCAAGTTCTTCAAGTGCTAGTGCTTCGATTGATATAAAAGATGTGTCAATTGATATGGACTTCTCTTTAAGTATCACTGACACCTCCGGAAACCCTTTAAGTCAAGTTGATGAGGGTCAAACAATATATTTCAAACTGGTGACAAAAAATGTCCCCGATGGCACTAAAATACCTTACAAAATTGAAGGGATATCCGAAAGTGATATTGAAGAAGATTTAACTGGGTACTTTACTGTTACTTCTGATAATGCTACAGTTTCAGTGAAAACTGTTGCTGATTTGGTTGATGAGGATATAGAAACTCTTACGATGACTGTGGATAGAAATTTAATAGAGATTTCTTCCGATAATTTAAATAGTGTTAATTTAAGTTCTATATTATCTAATTTTGAAAACAGAACTGTTCGAGGTAAAATTTCTGGTGCAGAATTTTTTGTTAGAAAAGTTTCCGTGAACGATGAAAATAGTGAAAACACAATTTTTGGATATCATATAACTGGTGGTAAAAAATTATTATCAAATGAAGAAATTGAAACTTTGCCAAAAGAAGGACATTCCGATCATTATGCTTTGGTTTCGGGTGATTCTATCTACACAGGTAAATCTTCATTTGCTACAGTGAATTCTGGAATATTTTATCTAGCAGGAATGTTTCATATTGTCGATAGGCAAGAAATAATTTTAGAGAAGTATAGTGATAACCCTAAGTATAGAATTGGTTTAGAAGTTATTGAAAAAATAATAGATCATTCCGATGATGTATCTCTTCTAGATAATGCAAAAGGAACACCAAATAGAAATGCTCCTGGAGCAGATAGATTTAGTGTTGATCTTTTACTGAAAAAAGAAAAGTATGATGGGGAATTAGATTCTACAGTTATTAAAAATTCAGGATGCCAATTTTATGAATTTTTAAGAATCGATGGATCAAGACGAATTAATACCACTAAAAAGTTTCCACTCACGTATCTTGCTAAAGAGTTTTCTGAAGAAAGGAAAAGACTTGGTGATAAAGTGGTCAAACCTTTCCATCTGGACATTGACGACAATCCATTAGACAGTTCTAAATTGATTTTAAATTTGAGTCCAGGAAAGGCATACGTTAATGGTTTTGCTGTTGAAACAAATTCTAAACAAAGTATTGAAATAGATAAAGCAAGAGAAACAACAGTTGTCGAAAATGACTATGTGTCTTTTGAGCATGGGAATTATTTCTATGTTGAAATACCTGCTACAGGAATAACAAATATAATTCCTTCATTTCATCAACATGAGAGTTTACAACTTCTAGATTCTACATCATCTATTTTAGGTCAATTGAAATTTAAACTTATAGATTTTGATGAATACGATACAATTACAAATAATGCCATCTACAAGTTATATTTTTATGATTTGGAAATGAATACGGACCCTATTGTTGGTGGAAAATATAACGTTTCGAATATTTTTTATTTTAGAAAAGTTGGTTCTGCTAGTAACTCTTTTAGAATTAACGATAAATCTAGAATTATTGACCCTCTTCCAGCAGGTTCAAATAAGACTTTTATTTCCGAACCTAAACCTAATAGTTTAATATTTGATGCTTCTGAAAAATCTATAAAGCAAACAAATAACTTCAAATATATGACATCTATATCTAAGACATTGAATCATGTTTCAAATAGTTTGACCTTCAGTCTAGATCCGAATGAAAAATTTGCAAGCGAATTTACAGGAATAACAAGGTCAGGTCTCAGGGATAGCTTAATAGACAAATATCTCATCGTTTTAAATAAAGATAGTGGTGTTAGATATGATAATCTTTCCATCACCACCACACCTTCCTCAGCAGTCCTCAAAGAGGTTCAAATAGATATACTCGGAGCAACGTTACCTTCTCCGACGGATCAATTAGTTGTTATCTGTAAATGTTTCAATGATACAACTTCCCATAGAACAAAAACCAAAACGACATTTACAAAAACTAATACATCTGTTCCAGCATTTCCATACTCTTTAGATAAGGTTGATGTAATATCAATTGAATCCGTTGAAATAGGTGGAGTTGATTATACCTCATCATTTTCTTTAGATAATGGCCAGACTGATAATTATTACGGAATATCAAGTGTGAAACAAAATCCAGGATCCGTTATTCCGACCATAGGAACTTTTCAAGTTGAATTTACATATTTTGAGCATGGTTCTGCAGAAGGTTTCTTTACACCTGATTCGTACTTAAATAGTGGTGCTAATATATCGGATATTGAAGATTATGTCTCCGAAATAAATGGAAAATCTTATGACTTGACGAATTCAATAGACTTTAGACCTACTTTAGATATTGCTACAGGAACAATTTTAAAATCTTCTGTTCCGATAAATTCCACTGAAGTTTCTTCTATTTCTTACGAGAGATATTTAGGAAGAATCGATAAAGTTGTAATTGATGAAAATAGAAATATTGAAATACTGAAAGGAGCTTCCGAAGTTGTTCCTAAATCCCCTGACGATATTCAAGGGAAATTTTCAATTTATACTTTATCGATTCCTCCATACACTAAAAATAAAAATGAAATTGATATAGTTTCTTTAGATTGCGATAAAGATGAAGATTTGAAACTTCTTATAGAGAAGGGCAAGAACCATCATTTATATCAAAGACAGAATGGAATGACAATTTACAAAACAGGTCTTTTCGTTGATGACTTCTCCGACCATTCTCACGGTGATGTGAATTCATCTTCCTATACTTGTTCAATTGATTATTCAAATAAAGAATTGAGGAACGCATTTTCTTCTAAATCTAGAAAAATGGAGTTTAATTTAGCTTGCTCAGTGTTCACGGATCCTTGTAATGAAACAAGTTCTGATATTATTCAGAAAGGTCCATATGTGATGCCGAAATATAGTGAGGTTGAATTTTTAGTAAACCCTCTAATCAGTCAATCAACTGCGGTAAATCCGCATAAATCAATATCTTGGCATGGGGATGTTAAAATATTCCCAACTATGGATAGATGGTACGATGATTCGGTTAGTCCTGAAGTTGTTTCAAATATTGAAGGTAAAAATAATAATTGGGAATTAGAAAAGGGTTTTGGAACTCAGTGGAACGATTGGGAAGACAGGTGGTTCGGAAACGAAGAGTTGAAGTCCACTCCTGATAATATTTTAAAAACAAAAGAAAGTTCATCCAAAAGAAGAGATATTTCAAACTTTATTCAAAAACCTAATGACACAAAAAGTTGTGAAAAAGATTCTGATAGAAATAGAGAAATTGTTCATTATTCAAAAAATAGTCAAGTTTATTTTATAGCAGACAATCTGAAACCTAATACTCAATTTTACGGTTTTTTAGATTCTGTCTCATTAACAGGCCAAATTTCACCTGCTCATATATTGAATGTGTCGCAATCTGATGACCTTATTGATGAATATGCTAACGGTGAGATTTTAGAAGGTCAAACTAGTGGAGTAACTGCAAGAATTTTAAGAATATCTTTAGAGGATTCAACAAAAATATTTGTTTATGATAAGTCAGGAACTTTTATTACAGGTGAGACTCTATTAGGTCAAACTTCTCTTAAGGAAGTTGTATTAAACTCCGAAGAAAATCCAACAACATTAACCTCCAATTCTATTGGGGAATTATGTGGATACTTTTCAGTTCCTACAAACACTAAGGTTGGAGAAAAAATATTCAGACTAACCGATTTAGATTCCTCCGATATTTCAAATTCAACATCATTAAGTGAGACATCATATTATATTCAAGGTGAAATAGAAGACTCTGAGGAGAGTATAAAATCAACAAGACTTCCTCTTAGAAAAAGAAGTCATATGAATGTTGAAAATACTCTTTATGAAGATGTTTACTCCAGAGAATATTTGATGCCATTCAAAGAAGGTGACAAATATTTGGAAAAGGTTGATCATCTGAGTCAATCCTTTGAAGTGAATAAGAGTTTATTCAAGGACGGTCTATTTTTATCATCTGTTGACTTATTCTTTAAGAAAAAGGATGATAATCTACCCGTATCAATTGAAATTAGACCGATTTCGAATGGATATCCTTCTCCGAATGTGATAATACCTTTTAGTCAGGTAACGGTAGCATCAAAGGATGTGAAAGTCTCAGATGCCCCTAAATTTGAATTGGCAGATTCTACTAACACTAGATTCACTTTCGATGTTCCTTTATATTTAATTCCAGGAGAGTATTCTATTGTTGTTAAAGGTGGAGGATATGATTATGAATTATGGAGTTGTGAGAACGGTAAAGTAGTTCTGGATGAAACTGGAAGTGCGTGCGAAACTCAAATGATTGTCACACACCAACCAAATGTCGGTGAAATTTTCAGTTCACATAACTCTGGAATATACCAATCAATTAAAAATGAACACCTATCTTTTAGATTAAATAGATGTGAATTTCCAGTAGGGTCATTCAAAGTATGTTTTGATTCGATTCCTTCCACTTCAGAGACTTTCAATCTATTCAACTTTCAAGTAAAAACTCTTGAAAGTTTCGATAATGTTACAGATTTACAATTCGAATACAGTTCCGACCTTGCTTCTTTTGAGAAGTTTGAAAAAAATAGAAACATTGAATTGAGAAATCCTGTTAAAATTAATACTATAGATTCGGTTGCTGCAGATTTATTCAGAGTCAAATCAACTTGGGAATCCACAAACAGTGTAGTTTCCCCAATCTTTGATGTTGAATCAATGAATTTAGTGACTGTAAAGAATTCATCTAGTGGAGGAACATACATTTCTAAAGTTGTTCATCTCGACGAACATCAAAAATCAAAAGACATTAGAGTTTTCTTAGATGCTTATAAACCTTATGGAAACATTATTGATGTTTATTACAAAATAGGTAATTCAAATGATGTTTTAGATTTTGAATCAAAAGCATGGAATGCTCTAGAATTAATACAACCTAAAAACAAACACTCCAAAAATATTGAAGATTGCTTTGAAATGGAATTTGGTAATCTCAACGGTATCAATTTTGCTCAAGAACAATTCAATACTTTTGATATGTTTGCTATAAAAGTTGAACTGAAAAATGATGGTGTGAATTTCACAGACGATCAATATTTTCCAAAAGTGAAAGACTTGAGAGCAGTTGCTCTAAAAGATCCTGTAGGTCTTGTTGCTGAATATGAATTGGATGCCAATAGAACTATGGTATTTGAAGATCCTGCTGCTGGACCTAATAACGTAACTTTCACATTATATACAACAAATTTACCAAATGGAACAGTGGTCCCTTACACTTTAACAGGAATTCAATCGACAGATATAACTTCTGGAACACTAACCGGAAATTTTGTAGTCGGTTCTGTTGATTCGGTCACGGTGACATTGGTTAATGATAATATTCCTGAGATAGGTGAGCATATCACCCTCACTCTAGATAATGTCATACCAGTTGTATTTAAGAAAGTTTTTATAACTGATGCAGTCTCCATCGATTACAATTTAAAATTTGTGGACTGTGTTACAAATAATTTGATAACGTCTGCTACATATTGCAATGATAGTCAATTATGTTTTAATTTAAACACTACTGGTATTGCTCCAGGAACATCGATTGATTTTACATTAACCGGATTGCCAGAATTTGATATAACTTTCGAAGAGGATAATGGAACTCAACAAACAGATACATTCTGTAATTATAGAAATATGAATATAAAATTGAATGCTCAAAATTATGCTCCAGGATCCACGATTGACTTTACTGTTGATGGATTACCAGATGGACCTTAAAAATAATAAAAGAGGTATAAATATTATTAACAGGAGCTAAAAATGGCAATACTCAATCAGAATTCTCAATCACAAACCTTCTTTTCTGGATGGTACGGAACATGCGAAACGGAATGTCAAAATTTAAATATATCAACTTCATCTTTCCGTGATAAAATT
>CEUK01354118.1_pt1 | contig 10612 bp, 10 predicted proteins | sample 356451 | NCBI WGS metagenome assembly CEUK01 (sample SAMEA2622843, study PRJEB7988) | marine metagenome | isolation source: saline water (ENVO:00002010), including
ACAAAATAGAGATAGAATTATTTTTTTCATAGTTTTTATTATTAAGTATTAAATTTTCTAGCGATGGTAAATCCAAATCTGAACTCACCTTTCGACCATTTACTATTGGTATAAGGAATAAATTGACCTTCACCAATTCCTCTTGAATTTACAAAATTCAATAAGAAAACATGTCCGTAAGTATTTATCTCAATTCCCATGCCAAAAGGGTTATTGTATTCGTTTTTTCTGTATTCAGTAGTATTTAGATTGGCGAAATATTCACCAATTAAACTTACTTTTTTAAATAAATGTAAACGAAAAACTGTTCCCAAATGAGGAATTAAATTTTGATCTTGATAATTAACTAAATTTCTGTAAGTAAAACCCGGACTAATTTGCATAGTTAATCTGTCAATAGGCTTCATCCCAATAAGCAATTCATTATGATAGCTTATTCGGTGAGAAAAAAAATTAAAATTAGTTAAATCACTACTTAACCCAGAGCTCCTCATTGAAGTAAAAAAAGCTTTTGATGATAAAGTTATTTTAAATGGTATTTTTTCAGATTCATATAACAAAAATTTAAAAAGACCATCCCAAACCTCTAAAAAAGGTCCAGCACCTTTTGACCGTCCCCCTCCAATCATAATTTTATCTGTTAATCCATATTCAAGCCCAATTCTAATGTCTGATGAATTGTCTAATCCAAAAAGTGTTCTGTAAGATTGTGTTGTTGCAATGTCTCCAAAACGATGGGTAATTCGAAGGTCCAGAATTTCTTTTTCAAGAACATTAACAGTATGCCCATTAATTGCTCTAGTGTCAAGGAAAAGGGTGTTGTCCTTTTTTTTCGACTTAAAGTCCCATTCTTCTTGAGCAATTATTATATTAATTGACAATAAAGGAGCAATTAGAATGAGTCTAAATATTGAAGCCATAGTTGTTAATCAAAGCAATTTTATATAACTTTTCAAGAGTATAACTCATTATGAAAGATAGTGTAATATTTTATATTTTTTTAATCTTAGTTCATATTTCTTGTTCTAAAAATAAAACTGACCCACCCTTGCCTTGTCAAGAAAACCCATCTTTTGATTTAGAAATTAAAAATATTTTTATTGATAATTGTATGTCTTGTCACAATTCATCAACTAATTTTGCTGGTGTTGTTTTAGAAGATTATTCATCTATACTATTGAATGTAGATCACTCAATTGAAGAAATCCAAAATGGAACAATGCCCCCATCTGGAATTATAGATGATACTTTAATCAGCGCAATTAATTGTTGGATACAAAATGGAATGCCAAATAATTAACCATAACCAATAATTTTTTACTATGAGAATAGTTGTAATAAGCCTTATGTTTTTTTTCTCAAACTTTTTGTACTCTCAAAACGAACAAAATAGAGGTTATAAAGTTAAAATAGGGGATAATGCACCCAGTTTATCGCTTTCTATGATGAATGGAGATATATGGACAAATGAAGATTTTGAAAATAAAGTTATTGTGTTGCAATTTACGGGGTCCTGGTGCAGCGTTTGCAGAAGAGAAATGCCTCATCTTGAGAAAAGGGTTTGGCAAAGATTTAAGGATAAAGATTTTTTACTTATTGGGATTGACATTAAAGACAATAAAGAAAAAGCTGATGCTTTTATAAAAAGCACTGGTGTAACCTACCCTATTGCCTATGATCCTGAAGCCAAATTGTTTTCACAGTTCACGATAGAAGGAGCTGGCGTTACTAGAAATATAGTGATAAATAAAAAAGGTGAAATTGTTTTTTTAACAAGGCTTTTTGAGGAGAAAGAATTCAATAAAATGATTTCTAAAATCAATGATTTAATTGAAGAATAAATCTATTTTTTTATTTAATAAAACCTTTTAATTACTGTATTTAATCCATTTTTTTCAACTGTAGATTCATTAAGGTTGAAGCGATTAATGAAATTACAACATAAGACAGAAAGAAATATAATCCAATAAGAGTTTTACTTTCAGTTTCAATTTGATTGCTCATGTTATTAAACGACAAAAATGATAAAAAACATGCTGCAACAAAAACATCAGCCATACTCCACTTCCCAATGAAATTAATTATAGTAATTAACCCTATTTTTTTGCTAAACGATTTAAAAAAAGTAATTAAAACAGTCATTAACAATTTAATTATTGGAATAATTACACTAAAAGTTAAAAGAGCTATTCCTACTACATAATTTTTTTGGGTGAATAAAGAGCCTATTAAACTCATTGCAGATTTACTTTGATAATAATAATAGATATCGCCATAAAATTTTGCAGTTAAATCAATAGAATAATCTTTTTCGTTAAAATAAGAAGCAAGATTAAGGTTTAAATCAAGGTTTAAATCGGGAATTTTTAATCCAAAAAGAGAAAAATCTTTTAAATAAGATTGAATATTATTATTAAAATCATTATTTATCCAGTTGGAAAGATCTTCTAGAGACAAGTCAGCAAGTGTTAAAATATCCTTTAATTTCAAAACAAGAGGAATTTCTAGATTTCGACTGTAGGCATGAATTTCTAAAATAGGAGCATAAACACCAATATAAAGAGCGATTAAGCCAATTACTGCTGTACAGGCGATTAAAGCTTTAAATAGGTTTGTTCCATTATAATTTAGTACGATTATTAAAAGAACAAATAGCAAAGAAGCCCATAGGATATTATATGCTGTCCGAATTGCTTTGTTGTATGAAATACGTGCTTCTTTAATGGTTTTCATAGCAAAATCAATAGTTTCATTATTTTGTTCATTTGATAAAGCATAAGCCCATTCTTCTCCAGAAATTAGCCTAGATTCTACATCAAGAATTTTGACCTGATCATTTACTTTTTTTTGGTAATCATTACAGTGATTTAACACTTGATTAGAAAGAGGAATTATGAAGCATAGATAAATGCCGCTTAATAAAAATAATGTGATTAAATAATTTATTTTCATAATTACATGGAGATTAAAAAAACAAGCTTTATTGCTTAAGTATTTTTAGTATAAATATATACATTTACTTTTTTCAAAAATTATATCAAATGTGTGGAATAGCATGTGCTTTTGATTTAAAGCAAAATAGCGAAGCGTTAAGGCCCAAAGTTTTAGAAATGGCAAGAAGAATAAGACACCGAGGTCCTGATTGGAGCGGTATTTATTCATCTTCAAATGCAATTCTTGCCCATGAAAGATTAGGAATAGTTGATCCTAAATCAGGAAAACAGCCAATATATTCTGAAGATAAGAGTTTAGTTTTAGCCGCAAATGGGGAGATTTATAACCATAGGGTTTTAAGAGAAGATATTGGCGAGAATTATGTTTTTTCCACGGGATCCGATTGTGAAGTTATTTTAGCATTGTATAAATTAAAAGGAATAAATTTTATTGATGATTTAAATGGAATGTTTGCTTTTGCTTTATATGATGAAGAAAAAAATACCTATTTAATTGCTAGAGATCATATGGGTATAATTCCACTTTATATGGGTTGGGATGATCAAGACACTTTTTATATTGCCTCAGAATTAAAATCTCTTGAAGGGTTTTGCAAAAAGATAGAATTATTCCCTCCAGGACATTATTTATATAGCAAAGAAGGCGCTTTAAAAAAATGGTACACAAGGAAATGGATTGATTATAATTCAGTTAAGGACAACAAAACAAATATAATTGCTTTAAGGGAGGCTCTTTCAAATGCAGTTAGAAGACAATTAATGTCAGATGTCCCTTATGGTGTTCTTTTGTCTGGAGGGCTTGATTCTTCAATTACTTCAGCGGTTGCAAAAATTTATGCTGATAAAAGAATTGAAACTGGAGGACAAAACAAGGCTTGGTGGCCAACTTTACATTCATTTGCTGTTGGTCTTGAAGGTTCACCAGATTTATTGGCGGCTAAAAAAGTAGCCGATCATATTGGAACAGTTCATCATGAAGTAAAGTTCACTATTCAAGAGGGATTAGATGCAATTAGCGATGTAATTTATCATTTAGAAACTTATGATGTAACTACTATAAGGGCATCTACACCTATGTTTTTAATGGCTAGAGCAATAAAATCTATGGGCATAAAGATGGTTCTTTCAGGAGAAGGGTCGGATGAACTGTTTGGTGGCTATTTGTATTTTCACAAAGCACCAGACGCCAAATCATTTCATGAAGAAACAGTCAGAAAACTTAGTAAGCTTCATCAGTATGATTGTTTAAGAGCAAACAAAGCTTTAGCATCATGGGGAATTGAGGGTAGAGTTCCTTTTTTGGATAAAGAATTTATGGATGTTGCAATGAGCATTAGTCCATCCGATAAAATGATTAACAACGAAAGAATGGAAAAATGGGTGTTAAGAAAAGCGTTTGAAGATTTATTGCCTAAAGAAGTAGCTTGGAGACAAAAAGAACAATTTTCTGATGGAGTAGGATACAGTTGGATAGACACTTTAAAAGAAAAAGTGGAAGAAATAATTACCGATAAAGTTTTTGAAGATGCCAGAAATGTTTTTGATGTAAATACCCCACTAAATAAAGAAGAATATTATTATAGAACAATATTTAATAAATATTTCCCCTCAAAAACAGCGGCACTCTCTGTGCCATCTGTTCCTTCTGTAGCCTGTTCAAGCCCTGAAGCCCTAAAATGGGATAAATCATTTTCAAACATGAATGACCCATCAGGAAGAGCTGTAAAAACCCATGAAAGCAGTTATTAGTGCAAAATATTATTATTTGTAAAATGGTTAATTTTATAACAAAGAACAACTCATGAGAGCCGCCTTTTTTATAATTTTTTTTTCTTTATCATATGGCATTATATCTCAAAAAAAACCGAACAACTCATATGGTGATTATTTAAAACACTTTTATGAGTTTTATCAATTATTAGATGAAAACTATATTGACACATTGAACCATGAAAAATTAATGGATCATGTTTTAAAAACAACAGCTTCTAGCTTAGATCAATATTCACAATACTTTAACCAAGAAGAATCTATTTTAAGAAATAAATCATGGAGTGGCATTTCTTATGCAGGAATTGGCGCTTCGATTAATTACATAAATAAAAATGCAATTATTGAGCATTGTAAAAAAGGGTATGGTGCAGATTCAGCAGGCTTAATGTCAGGAGATGTAATTGTTGAAATTAACGATAGCGCCATTAAAAACACGAATTTAAACAATACGATTAAACTGCTAAAGGGGGAGGCGGGTACTGTTGTTAAAATTAAAGTGAAAAGAGGAAATAGTATTAAAGTTGTTAAAATTAAAAGAAGACAGATTATCTCCCCTTCAATACCTTATTCTAGAATTGAGGATCATGGTTTTGGAGTTGTTAAAATAAATCAATTTTTAAAAGGTTCTGGAATAGAGTTTAGAAATGAAATAATAGATTTATTAGAAAAAGGAGCACAAGGCTTTGTGTTAGATTTAAGAGCTAATAAAGGTGGAATTGTTAAGGAATGCGTTTCTATGTTAAGTGTCTTTTTATTAAAGAATACTTTAGTGTGTGAATTAAAAAGTAAAGATCCTAAGTCAAATTATAAGAAATATACTTTGAACGAGCCAATAAGTACAAAGTGTCCAATTGTTATTTTAATAGACGGCAAAACTATGTCGTCAGCTGAAATTTTTGCTGGTGCTATGCAAGATTTAGATCGAGCTGTTTTAATTGGAGACACTACTTTTGGCAAGGGATTAGTTCAAGGAACAAGATATTTACAAGACAGGTCTTCTTTATATGTGACAGCTGCAAAATATTATTTACCATCAGGAAGAACTATTCACAAAAGTTTAAATTCTAAAAAATTCATTTTTTCATCACTCTCTTGCGAAAAAGAAACCTTTTTTACCTTAAATCAGCGATTAGTCAGAGGAAATAATGGATTGTCTCCAGACATTTATGTTTCTCCTAACACAACACTAAATGAAATAGTTTCCGCTGTTTCTAAAAGTAGATTAGAGTTCGATTATGTAGTTACAATGCTGAGAAATCAAGAAAGTTTAGAGCTAAAAAACCAAGATACCTACAAAAAAGCATATTACAATTTTCTAATTAAAAACATCAGCCAAATCAATTTAGTAATTGAAAAACAGTGGAATCAGATTAAAGAAGCAAAATTACAGTTCAATCCTTCAAGGTTTGTCAATAAAAAAATAGAAAAAGAAATTTCAAACACAAAAAAGAAAATCATTAAAGCTTACATTGATGATTTATACTATCAAATGAATAAAACATTAATTTATCATTCAAGATATCATGATGGTCTATACGAATTTAAACTAAAAAAAGACGACTGTTTTAATGAAGCCATAAAAGTTCTTTCAGATATGGATAAATATAAAATGACATTAAATCATTAAACTTTATTTAAATAAATAAAATATCGTTATAAATTGAAGGATGAAAGTGTTTATTAATTTAATATTATTAGTCTCTATAATACAAATAAATACAGTGTCGTGCCAAGAGACAAAAGATAACCCAAAAACAATGAAAAAATCCACCTATAATCAATTAACAAATGATGAAAAAAAAGTTATAATTGATAAAGGTACCGAAAGACCCTTTACTGGAAAGTATAACGATCATTATGAAAAAGGGGTTTACTTATGCAAGCAATGTAATGCTTCATTATATAACTCTAAAGATAAGTTTAATTCTCATTGCGGTTGGCCAAGTTTTGATGATGAAATACCAGGCGCAATTGAAAGAATCCCAGATCCTGACGGAGTAAGAACTGAAATTGTATGCAATAATTGTAAAGGTCATTTAGGGCATGTGTTTGAAGGAGAGCATTACACAAATAAGAATACAAGACATTGTGTTAATTCAATATCTATGATTTTTAAATCAAAAGAATAAAAATTAAGAGAGTACTTTATATGAAAACAATAAAATTAATTTCAATTTATTTGTTATCAATTGGTTATGTATATGTTGGATTTAGGCATTTTTATGATCCAGATTTTTTCCTTGCTATTATGCCTCCTTATCTGCCATACCACTTGCCTTTGGTCTATATTAGTGGGGCTTTTGAAATTTTTTTAGGCATAGGCTTATGTCTTAAAAAAACAAGAAAATATTCTGCTTGGGGAATAATAGCATTGCTTTTAGCGGTATATCCAGCAAATATATACTTAGCTTTTAATGAGGAGCCTCAGCAAGCAATTGATATTAGTGCTTTTTTAGCTTCTTGGGTAAGACTTCCTTTGCAATTTGTATTGATAGCGTTTGCTTATTGGCATTCAATTGTAGATTTTAGTAAAGAGGAGAAAATGATTAAATAATTATGACAACATGATTTATGATTGTGTTTTAAATGATTCTGTATGATTTCAAGCATTAAATATATTCTATACCTCTTCACTATTTTTACATGTGTAAGCTTTTTAGCTCAAAAAGCCCCCTCTACTTATTTAATTGTTTTAGGAACTGTTCAAGATGCTGGCTCTCCTCACATGGCGTGTAATAAAAAATGTTGTGAAACTTTATTTAATAATCCTGACCCCACTAGAAAGGTAGTTTCTTTAGGTATAGTTGATTCGGAAAACAAAAAAACATGGCTAATTGAATCAACACCAGATTTCCCATCACAATGCAAATTAATTAAAGAGGAAGCAATTTTTTCAAATGAAGAAACTCCAGATGGTATTTTTCTTACACATGCTCATATTGGACATTATGCCGGATTAATGTATTTAGGAAGAGAAGCTATGGGTTCAAGTGAAGTCCCTGTTTATGCAATGACACGCATGAAAGGATTTTTAATTAAAAATGGCCCATGGAATCAACTGGTAAACATTAGAAACATACAAATCAACAATATTGAACATAATCAACAGGTTAAACTATCCAATCAATTAAGCATCACTCCTTTTTTAGTTCCTCATAGAGATGAATATTCAGAAACGGTTGGCTATATTATTAATGGTCCAAAAAAGAAAATAGCATTTATTCCGGATATCGATAAATGGGGGAAGTGGAATCAAGACATTATATCTTTAGTTGAAAGTGTTGATATGGCTTTTATAGATGGCACATTTTACGATTCCAATGAAATTAACAACAGAGATATTTCTGAAATCCCCCACCCATTTATTATAGAAACCATGGAATTATTTAAAAGCCTTCCCTTAAAAGAAAAAGCAAAGGTTTTCTTTATTCATTTAAATCACACCAACCCATTATTGAATTCAGAAAGCAATCAATATAAAAAGGTTATTGAAAAGGGCTTTAATGTAGCTAAGTACATGCAGAAAATAAATTTGTGATTTCACATTACGCCCATAGGGGTTCTTAACCCTTTAGATCCGTCACATTTTTTAGGAACTCTTTTAGAAGCTGAGCACTGATATAAAAATAAAGAAAACAGAAGAAAAAATAATATAAAACTTATTTTTTTATTAGAAAACATAGTTAAATGTATAAAACTTATTATAAAGATGTAAATGTGTTTAAATAGAGTTTATAATCCAACATTATTTTTTGTTGTTTATTTATACGTTATATTGTTTCAAAATTAATAATGATTAATAAATGTTTTTTTGGCATAATTTATTTTTTCACGTATTGTATTTCAATAGGGCAAACACCTATTTACTATCAAAACATTAATTTTTCTTTAACCGGGGATTCACTTAAAGAAGAATTGTCAAATTTAATTATTACAACACACACCTCCCTGATAGAGTATACTTCATCAAACTCAATAGACACCTGGGATGTTATAAAACAATCGGACTTATATTTGATGGACACCACTAAAGTTTTACTTGTTTATGGATATGATGATAACGACCAAGCTTTTGAAAACGATAGAACAAGAGATAAATCATTATCCTGTCATTCAAGCCCTTGTGATGGACTTTGGAATAGAGAACATGTTTTCCCAAGATCTTTAGCTAACCCATCATTAACTACAAACAATCCTGGTCCGGGTACTGATATCCATAACTTAAGAGCATGTGATTATGTTTCTAATTCTTGGAGAGGAAATTTAAAATATGGTTTTGGTTCAGGTAACTCAGGGGTTAATGCAGATGGTTTTTGGTACCCAGGAGATGAGTGGAGGGGTGATGTAGCTAGAATAATAATGTACATGTATTTAAGATATCCAGCACAATGTAAGGCAGTAGCTGTAGGGGATGGGTTAGCTAATTATTCAAATTTTGGAGACATGCCAAATATTTTTTTAGAATGGAACCATCAAGACCCTGTTGATCAATATGAGATAAGCAGAAACAATCAAATATATATTAATCAAGGAAATCGAAACCCATTTATTGACAACCCTTATTTAGCTACTGTAATTTGGAATGGCCCTGTTGCTGAAAACCCTTGGGGCCCTTTAGGTGAAGAGGATGGTATAACAGATAAAAAAACATTAGTATACCCAAATCCAGTTAATGATATTTTATTTATCAAGTCAGAAAAAAAAATCAATGAGGTTTTAGTCGAGATTTATGATGTTTTTTCAAACCATTTAACATCAATTAACTCCTTTGAAATTAATATGGAAAAATACAAACCGGGTATTTATATATTAAAAGTTAATTTAGGGAAAACCATAAATGTTATCAAAATCATAAAAGAATAAATGGTGTTTTTTATTATAAAATGAAAAGAGGGTTTAAAATTAAATTGTTTCCATTTATGTTATTATGTTATTCTACATTATATGGGCAATTGAACCCCCAAGACTCCAGTATTTTACCATTAATAGTCATTAACACATTAGGAAATACAATTGTTGACGAGCCTAAAATTACGGCTCATATGGGAATCATAAAAAATACACAAGGAAGTTATAATCAGCTAGCAGACAATTTTAATGAATACGATGGACTTATAGGAATTGAAGAGAGAGGCTCAAGCTCTTCTTTTTTTCCTAAAAAAGGGTATGGATTAGAAACTCGAGACAGTTTAGGCGAAAACAACAATGTTGAGTTATTTGGAATGCCAAAAGAAAACGACTGGGTTTTACATGGGCCTTATAGTGATAAATCCTTAATAAGAAATTTTTTAGCATACTATTATGGAGAAAAAATGTACAACTATAGCCCAAGAACTCAATTTGTTGAGTTGGTTATAGATAATGATTATAAAGGAGTTTATTTATTTCTTGAGAAAATTAAAAGAGATGATGGTAGAATAGATATATCAAAGCTAGACGATGACGATCTTTTAGGTGATTCAGTAACGGGAGGTTATATAGTTAAAATTGATAAATCAACCGGATCAAATAACAGTTCATGGACATCTTCTTATCAAACTAACTCATCAAACCCAAAAGACATTTCTTTTTTATATCATTATCCAAAAGCCGATGAAATAAAACCAGCCCAAAAAACGTATATCCAAACTTTTATTTCTTCGTTTGAAAATGCTCTTTACGGAAATGATTTTTTAGATTCAAGTATAGGTTACAAACAATATATTGACATTAATTCTTTTGTAGATTATTACCTATTAAATGAAGTAACTAGAAATGTTGACGGCTATCGAATTAGCACATTTATGTATAAAAATAAGGATAGTAAAAACAATAAACTGTTTATTGGACCACCATGGGATTATAATTTAGGGTGGGGAAACGCAGATTACTGTGATGGAGGTTCA
>CEUK01008009.1_pt1 | contig 10603 bp, 6 predicted proteins | sample 356451 | NCBI WGS metagenome assembly CEUK01 (sample SAMEA2622843, study PRJEB7988) | marine metagenome | isolation source: saline water (ENVO:00002010), including
TCAATGGAAATTGATTCCTCCTCTCCAAAGACTTCTTCTTTTTTTGCGTTCATTAATGCGCGGAGGATTCTTTCTTTAGTGCATCCACAATGATAGTGGTAATATCTTTTCTCTAAAAGGCTAAGGTCTTCATCTTTGTCGAGTGTTTTAATTTTTGAATCAGATAATGATGATAACCATTCCTCATCACAATCAGGTTGAGCTGAAATAAAAACAAATTCTTCTTCAGAATAATTAAAGAAACGAGCCAACCTTTGCTCACTTTGAAGATAATAATTTTCAATTATTTTAAACATTGAATTATTTGGATCAAATTCAATGACGCTTCTTCTAGGTTCTTTGGGGAAGTTATTGATTTGTGCGATAAAAAGATTTTTTTGATCATCCCTAATATCCTCTGTAAATACTCTACCTATTAAATTCCTTTCATTGCTATTGCCTGTAACAAAAATATTGATGAGCGGGTCTGCGAAATGAATTGTCCAAGCACTGACTTCACCCCAAGGTCTGGACGCAAGATGCAGTGCGCATCCGGCAAGTGCATCCTTAAGCTTTTGATCATTTTCTTGTTCTAATTTGATTTGGTTTTCAAGAAGATGCAGATAATGATCCATATAAATTGGAGAAAAATTGGCACGAACGGCGAGGGCGTTCCTGTGTCTAACGAAGTAGCACCTCACTTCAACCATGCTATCCTCTGATAAATTGTTTTTTGTCATTATTTAAGAACTTATATTCGGCTCTTTTCTATTATACTATTTTCTATATAATACTTTTAATAAACTTTTACCAAATTGATTTTTTTCATTTAAGATTTTCCATTGTCTTCGATCAATCCAGAGTTTTTGCTTCAAGCCTACCGGATGGGTATTTTTCCAATGGCTATGGAACAGGGTGAAATTGGATGGTTTAGTCCTGATCCGAGAGGTGTCATACCTCTGGAATCATTTCACCAGACCAAAAGTTTAAAAAGGGTAGTGGCCTCTGGAAAATTTGAGATAAGAATTAATTCATCTTTCAGTGAAGTTATTGATGGTTGTGCCGAGAGAGATGAAACCTGGATAGATGAGACAGTCAGGGAAAGTTATATGACTTTGAGTGCTGGTGGTTATGCACACTCGGTGGAGAGCTGGTCCAAAGGGGAATTAGTTGGAGGTCTTTATGGAGTCTCTATTGGAGGGGCCTTTTTTGGTGAGTCTATGTTTTCTAGAGAAGCTAACGCTTCAAAGGTTGCCTTGGTCGCTTTAGTTGAGCATCTTAGGAAAAGAAATTTCATTTTACTTGATACGCAGTGGACGACACCTCATTTGAGGCAGTTTGGGGCAGTGGATATCCCAAAGAATGATTACATCAAGCAACTTAATGAAGCAATCAGGCTTGATGTGAGTTTCGTTTAATGTCTTAGGCTTAAAACTGATAGTAATTACTTACTAACAATTTTAAAGTTCTCTCCTCTTCCTCGTTCCCAAGCTCGAGCTACACTTGAATATATTAAATCAATATTTGATTTAATGGTGAGTCTATACTCCATCGTTTTGGCGTGCGTAGAGTTAGGGTAATTTTTGATGACCTGATCCCATACATCTCCAGCTCCGACCCTTTCAGTTGCCTCTTTTGATACACTTTTCAGTCTATCGAGAACAACCTGACCAGCATTGATCGGGGAGCTTTCTGTTACGGGTTCTATGAAATAAAAACGTGCAATTGCTGAACTTTTATCGGCCACTGTGACTTCATATACTCTTGCGGCTCCATCAACAATATACGTGTGTTTGGCAATCGAGGAAATACTATTAAGGGCAACCATATATTCTCCACCCGGCAAACTAGCCTTCCAAAACCTTGAAGGAATTTGTTCTGAAGAAGAATTATTTTGAGTGTTATTATCCTGCGAGAAGACGCTGGAGCATAGCATAGAGAACGTTAATAACTGAAGAAATAGTTTACTCATAACCTTAATTATTGATTGATATTCATTATGACCTTAGCTACCTGAGTTGTCAAAGCTACCATCTCAATGAATTAAAGCTTTTTCCTGGCACGTATCCACTAGGTATTTCCAATTTAGAGTGTTCTATCCGTATTAATTTCCATGACCAAGGCAGAAAGCCTGATTTTTTCCAATGAAAAGTAAATGGATCTAAAAGGTGTGTTCTTGTCTCCTTTATTATCATTTCAGTGATTTGATTTCCCGTGCCATCGATTTTCAAGTTTCCTGTGATTTGATAAGTCTCTGAGGTTTTTCTAATTGAATTATTTTGCCAATTCGCCTGAAAAGATAAAAAGAAATGCTTGGCGTAATCTCTTAATGCTAAAGCGATTTCATCATTATTAAAATCCCATTGATCAGAATAATCATCAGATATTGAGTTGCTGCATTTGGCGAAACGTTTTTCTGAGAAGTAACTTATAAAATTTTCATGAGCTTTCTGTGCTCCTTTTTCTCCGCTCCATCTAAAACTTTGTACAATGAAGATAAAAAGAATAAAAAATATTAGACCAGAAATTTTCAATAGTGAGTATCTGTGCACTTGATTTATTATTTGTTTTTTATCATTCTCAGTGACTTTATCAGTGTCAAATTCATCCAAACCAAATCAAAATCAAGGGCCCAAAAGAGAATTTAGGAAAAATGCTGCTCTTATATTGGAGAGAAAAGATAACAAGATCCTAATATGTGAGAGGGCTGATTGTGAGGAGGCATGGCAGTTCCCTCAAGGAGGCGTTGACAAGGGAGAAGAACCTATTGATGCCCTGTATAGGGAAGTTGAGGAAGAAATAGGACTTAGTCCCAAATACTACAAGGTTATCGAATATAGAGAAGGTTATCGTTATCGATTTGATAGGAGGCACCCAAAGATGAAGCACTTTTTAGGGCAGGAGCAAACCTATTTCAGGTGCCGCTTTACAGGAAAAAATAAGGATATTGATCTTAATGTAACGAAACCAGAATTCGTTAGTTTTTGTTGGATAAAGCCCGAAAAATTTAATCTAGAGTGGGTTCCTGACTTTAAACGAAAAGTTTACGTCGAGGTGTTTAGGGATTTCTTTGATCTGGATATCAGTTAGTTATAAAATTGCCTTGCGGTATTGGAAAGCGAAAAGATATTAACGGTGCGCCCTTTCATATATGCGCTTGAACAAAAGCCCAAGAAACCCATTGTTTAGCAGGACTGGTAAAGCCCTTCGCAGGATAGTTTATTGGTTAAGCCAAATTTCATCGAGTAATGAACTTGGGAATCCAAATTTGAACATTCAGAAGAATGGTCATTCTAACCTTCTCAGAGATGCCCGCTCAGGTTTAAATGTAGCACTCTTGGCTTTTCCTCAAGGAATGGCTTATGCGTTAGTCGCAGGATTACCAATTCATTATGGTATTACTTGTTCAATTGTGGCGGCTATAGTCGCGCCTATTTTTTCTTATTCGCGTTACCCAATATTGGGGCCGACAAATGCAACGGCCTTCATGATATTTAGTTATTTTTTGATTTATTCTGATTCTTATCAGGTCGTTTCCCTAATGCCTCTACTCGTATTAATGGTGGCGTTGATTCTTCTCACGGGCGCATTTTTTAAAGTTGCTGACCTAGTTCAATATGTTAGCCGTGCTGTTATAATTGGGTATATCGCTGGAGCTGCCCTATTGATTATCGCGAATCAATTAAATCATGTTTTTGGAATAGATACTGAGAAAGAAGCGAGGTCCTTTTTTACCATACTGTTCGGATTGTTTGATAGATTGGATGAATCTAATAATGCCTCAATACTGTTGGGTTTAGGAACCATGATTAGTTATTTTGTTCTTAGAAAAACAATGAAGGCCTTACCGACATTTGCGATAACTCTTCTTTTGGCAACGATAGTTAATTATTTTCTAGGTGACAATTTATCAATTGAAACTTTCAAAGGGAAACAGGAAGGGGGGACATTTTTGCCAGACTGGAGTGTTTTTCATAGTCCGTCTGATCTTATTGATAAGGTTTGGGAATTATCAGGAGTTGCAATGGGGTTGGCGTTTTTAATTACACTCGAAATTTCAGTCGTTACTAAATCAATTGCCTCCAGGACAGGGGACTCTCCAAAATTAAACAAAGATATTTTTGGTTCAGGTATGGCTAATATTGGCTGTGCTTTTTTAAGTGGAATGCCTGCGTCTGGTTCGCTTACTCGGTCAGCGCTAAACCTATCTAGTGGTGCATCTGGAAAACTTTCCAGTGTTTTTTCCGGATTGATATGTGGAATAGGCATTTGGATATTATCCATGAGCTACTTTATTGGATATATCCCGAAATGTGCACTTTCTGCTCTCGTCATTGCTGTGGCATTAAGTTTATTCGATTGGAAACAAATCATTGTATGCTTATGGGCGACTCGTTCTGATGCCTTTACATTTCTAGTGACCTTTGGTTCTGCTTTGATAATGCCTCTTCATGTTGCCATTTTTATTGGTGCTGCCACGGCGGTTGCTCTTTTTCTGAGAAAAGCGGCACGTCCAGAATTGGTCGAATATGACATGGGATCCTCTGGACAATTAAATGAGCTCAAGTCTGGAGAGGCCAGAACATCTCCAGCTATTTCTATCGTTCATGTTGAAGGGGAACTTTTCTTTGGTGCGGCAGAGCTCTTCCGTAATCAAATACAATCCACGGCGAGTGATCCGAATTTGAAAGTTATTATACTTCGAATGAAAAATGCTCGGCATCTAGATGCGACTAGCGTGATTGCTCTTGAAGAGTTAGTTACCTTTCTTCGCGGGGAGGGTAGGGAGCTGTTAATAAGTGGTGTCATGAAAGAAGTTTATAAAGTCCTTAAAAGCTCTGGAGCTGTACAATTTATTGGAAGAGAAAATATATTTCCCGGTTCAATCAGTAATCCTAATCTAGCTACTAAAAATGCTTTAAAGAGAGCACAAGAAATAATAGGTTCTTCCGATATTGACGTTAGAATATATCATGACCCGTCTCGCCCCGCAGAGTGAATAAATTTTAGTTTGTCGAGTAGGCGCTTATGCCAATATTACTTCTCAAAAGTAGGATTTTTTCAAATTTTGGGCTTGGGTCAATATGATGTGGAGAAAGTGCGCTGATTGGATCAGTTTGATCTTCAAGAATGGATTGATTAATGTTTCCGTTTTTCAAATCAACGAAATACATTGTAGCGCCTTTATCACCGCCATTAAAAAACTTCATTAGTTTATCGTTGTTTATGCGAACGCTGTAACCATGTTGATCGATTTGGGCTTTATTAGCTGTTGGGCTAATGATGAATTTTTTTTCCGCAAGGTTTGCAATAATAAATTTGTGACTGGGAAAGCAAAGAATATCATTTTCTATAATTACTTGATTTCTATCAACCGGAATACCTGTTCCAATTTCGAATCGATAGTTTTTATCCTCTGGTTTGAGGACCACATAGACTTCCTGATTGTTTTTATTTCTAGTTAACGCCAGTAAATATTTTCCATGGCAACTAATCATTTCATGATTGTCTGCTAGCCTTATGGCTTTTTTACCATTTAAAAAATAACTGTATAAGTTTCGCTGTCCTCCTTTACGGTCCCTTGTCTCTAAAACAACTCCTTCATCAAAGAATTGAGCTTTATCTATAAATAATCTTCTGACCATTATCCCTTTGGCTATAGGCTGTCCCCATTCCCCTGGGTTATCGCTGGCATATAACTCATATTCGCTAATCATTCCATTGTTGTTGATGATTACGGCTGGCAAGTATCGCATTGTGCTGAATGATGATTTGCTGCCTAAGTCCAACTGAATTTCATGAGGGTGTGGAGGGATTTTTCCTATCCATTGTGTGTGCCACCATGTACTTGGATTGCCATCAAAAACATTTTTAAGTTCTGTGTTCATTCGAGACTTCGGTTCATAGCTGTCAGTGTAGTGGGCTCTCCATTTTGAACGGTCGATATTCTCGCCATTTTCATCACCAAGGTTGATTTCCGCGGCTGAGGACCAACCCATTCCATTGACTTCAGATTTCATAACTAGTCTTATGTACCTTGCTTCGACTTTATTAAATTTGATTTCGTAGAACCCTTTACCAACTAATTTTCCGTCCGAATAGTTTTGACCATCATTGGTGATGTTTACATCGTAATCCTCGATGAGTTGACCAGTTCTTGGTTCGATTTTCAAGTGCCATGGGGCACGGCCCATTGAAGTTTGGAAAACATTAATTTTTTTTCCATCCCATTGAGGTATTGTGTGGTTTCCATAAGCTACCCTGCGTTGCCATAATCTTTTTCCGTTAGCAGGATCAAATGCAAAAAGCACTGTTCTTTTATCATGCAATAGACCAATACTGCCACACTTTAACAATAAGTTGGCTTCTGGAGGCACTTTTGTTTGCCATAACATTTTCCCATTCTTGCCATCGAAAGCTACTGCTTGCCTTTTTTGACCACTTCCAGTTAAGAGTAGCAACTTATTGTCAATGATTTGAAAGGCAGGTTGTATTGCATTGATGAATCTTCTCCACTTTACTTGCCCCTTAGGGGAGATTTCAATGCATTCCAAAAGTCCATCACTAAGAATAAATGCATGATCGCTTAGCAAAGACTGGTGAGGAGCTCGGATGATGGTTGCATTGCTTCTCATTAAAGACCATTGTCGTTTAAGATTGTGGGATAAATTTTGTGTTTCTGTAGAAGCGTCAGGATTGATGGGTTCTGAAACAGCGATGTCTCCTCCACTAGGATTGTCACTAATTATGTAGATGGATCCTTTATCGATTCGAAATGAAAGGGGTTGGCCGACATCTGAGTTCCATTTAATTCTGTTTACTATGGCCCCATTTGAAGCATTAAATTCGGTTAGCCCATGTATATCCGCTAAATAAATTAAGGAACCAATCATCTGAGAGCGACCGATTACATTGTCTGGAACTTTTGTATGCCAAGCCGTTTGACCTGTTTTTAAATTGATCGCAGCTATTGAAAATTGCCCCCTTATAATAAGATTATCTTGGTCTCTTCCTAGATATTCAATTCCCAGTGTTAAAGTATTTTCCCATACTAGCTTTCCAGTTTTTGCCTGCAGTGCAAAAGTTTTTCCGGAGTCCTTAGTCATACAAATAACAAGATCATCAAAAAGTATAGGATGACTCCCAAGTGCTCCTGAACCTGGACCGGGACTTGTGCTGTAGTAATGGATCCAGTCAGGTTTTCCATCCCGAGGGTCACATTTTGCAATGAGGCCCGCATTACTATTAACATATATTGAGCCACCGTGTAGACTGACTCGATTACCGAAATTTCTAACTTCCTGACGTGATTTTTCGAGGTTGGCAACAATATCACTAGATTTTCCGGCTTCTGCAATCGTGCTTGTCCACAGTGAGGACTGAGTTGTTTCCTCAATGCACGCTAACTGTAACCTCTGACCTCCATTGGAATTCCAGATAAGTTCGTAGATGAGACCGTCAGAAATCACAGGGTCGCTGATTGGAATAATGTTTTGGTTTTTATTGGAACCGAATCCAAAATCATCATGAAGCCATTTACTTTTTCCTGAGGATAAATCAAAAGCGGCTATTCCTTGAGGCATTGCCATGAAGCCCCAGCGAGAGTAAATTGTTTGATCTTTTATTTTTGGTGTGAAGTAGCCAGGCAGAATATTTCGTTTTGATTGATCGCCGTTCATAGGTAGGCGTGGTTGAGACCATAGTGCATTACCTAGATTATTAGTGTCATAAAGTGCCAGATGGTTACGGCTAGAGACCAAAATTTGATTGTTAATTATTTGTGTATCAAGAACCATGCCCCCAGGATGGCCTCCTCCAAACCAAGGTGAGACTGCGGGAATTTGGATTTTCTTTTGAACTAATGCACTCAATGGCTCAGCTTTTGATGGACCTTTTTTGTCAGGGATTGATGATAATAATTTCATTCCAAGTTCGCTGGCTTTGAGTTTTTCACTCATCCATATCATCTCAAAATCAGGGTCTGTATTATCGATTTCTTCACTTAAAGCGATTTTATCGCCCATCATAGAAAGAGCCGCCCACTTACCAGTTTTAGAATACTGAATAATTTTTGGGTCATTAGCATGATTTAGAAGATCTTCAAAACTTCTCAATGCTGCAAGGGCATGACCAGCAATTAGATCGCGGTTTGCTGCTCTTAAAAGAGTTTTATGGCTACTATTTGACCATGGATATCTTCTGAACAATTCTAGAGCCCTTTGATTCGTAAAGTCAGGTTCTAAGTTTTCGCGTTTGAATGACCTTTCTTGTACTTTTCTCAGTTCTTCGAGCTCCTTATCAGGAAAGCTTTGTAGGTGTAAATCTAATGCCAAGGATGCATCTACAATTCCTGTCATATCTCGCCAAGGAACAATTGATTCGGGTAATAATGTTACACCTATCAATCTGTCTATCTGTCTGGCACCTCTTGAAATTGGCTGTTCGATTACTTGTTGCCAGCGACCGTCTGGATCGTCAGGCGAAAGGTCTGGCATCGGACTACCCTCAAGTGGCTTAAGAAGAGGTTGAGGAAGCTTTCTGAAGTCACTTTCCAGTATTTCTTTGAGCCGGACCCATCGCTCTCTGGTCCATGGATCAGGATGGTTCATGTCTTTGCTTTTCTTAAGATCTTCAAAAAGGTCTCGAGTCGTTGCTAGTCCTAGCGTTTTGTGTGCTCTGGCTCTAGTCGATTTCCAGTACAAGTCGTAGGGGTTTCGATTTGCTATATCGTCATGATTTTCTGCGGCCACAAATAGATTTCTATCTGAGATTTGTTGAGTAAGTCCCTTGGAAATAATTTCTCTGTACAAAGGAGCATTCGCAGATATGTGACCAAGTTTTTCGAGGCTCGCTATTCTAGATGTTACATATCTCATCCACCTAGAATTGCTATTGTTTCTGTCACCTCTTTCGTAAATTTTCTCGAGGCATTCGATTGTTTGAGAAATGTTTCCTGGATCTGATTCAATAAGATCTTTTAAATATCTGTTACCGGTTTCACTGTCGTTGTTATTATATGCTTGGTCTGCTAATTCCCAGAGCCGGTCATTGGCTTGTGATTCAAGGCTTAAGCCAATCCAAGTAATGAATATTGAAAGATAGAATAACATTCTCATATTAGAATAATTCTACGGGCCTATTGTTAGCATCAGTGATGCGGGCCCTTACCCACCACTCGTTCTCAATATTTGCGCTTTTAATTAAAATTCTGTTTTTCCCTTTTTTTAATTTTATTTTGATATTTTCTAGAGTTGCAACGCAGCTTTGTCTGTGAAGGTATGGGGCTATCGCTTCGGCAATCTTTTCACCATTAAGCCAAACTTTAAATGCATCGTCTCCGTCTAAGCTTAAAAATAAATCCTGATCCTTAGAGCATGTGAAATCCGACACTGCATATGCAATGGAAAATGTTCCAGGTGGAGGAAGAAGCGGTCCCATTAATAGCATTCCATTTGTTTTATTAACACTGGCCTCGGACCATCCTATTTCTCGCTCTATTGCTTTTTCTCCATCCCTTCTCTGATTGCCCTGTAGTGCCCACACATATTTCGAAGGGTATGTTTTTTCAAAATCAATGCTCTTCTCGGGTTCCAATTCTTCTGCAAAAGCTTTGTGCTCTTTGTCATTAAGGAAAGTGCCTAAGACCATCCATTTGGAAACGTAACCTTGTCTACTTGCAACGTTGGCGACTCCATTATCAGGAGCTATGCTGCCTAGTGCCTCAGCAACGGCCTCTCTACGAATGGTATCCGACCCACTCAGGGCTTCTCCTAGCATTGCTAAGGCAGGTTCAAAATCATCAGCATTTCCCGCGTGACCCAATAAATCAAATGCAGTTTTTCTAACCACAGTATCAGTATTTACGAGAGCATCTTCCAGGTATGATACTAATTCACCAGTAGGAGCGTCCTCAAGAGGAGCATCCATGAGAGCGTTCATCGCAGCTAATGAAACTCTATTTTCTTTATCTTTAATTGTCTCTTCAAGAAGGTCATAGAGGTTGGCTTCTTGGCAGTGACTTAGACAGCGTATAGATAGCTCTCTTATTTCTGGATCATCATCTTTAAGGTAATTAACAAAAAAATCTAAATTTGAATCTGGATTCATTTCCTTGGCTCCAAGAGCAATCATGACGGCTTCTAGAGTTTCTGGGGTTGTTGAATCTTTTATTGAAAGACGTAACTTTTTACCTAGTTGAGGATCTTGTAAAAGATGGGTAATGATACGAGCAGCTACAAAAATTGCAGGATCCCTGCCTGTCATTATTAAATCACTAAGTGAGTTAGTGAGGTCTTCTTTTTTATTTTTGGAAAGTGCAGAAATAATGAATGAATAATTAGGTTCATCCATGCCTGTTTGCTCCAATAGACCTAACAAAACTTTAATAGTTTTAATGGTTTTTATTTTACTAAGAGACTCAATGAAGGCTCTTTTATCTATAATATTTTTCGAATTATCGTTTAGTCGTTTTATGGATTCTTCGCTGTCAACGTTAAGAAGCGCTTGAGAGGCTAATGGTATAAATTCTTGTGATAGATTAATGGTCATTTTATCTACTAATGGCCATGCCTCTTGTTTTTTCATATTTGAGTAAGTAGCTAGTGCCTGATACCGAACTGAATCA
>CEUK01185049.1_pt1 | contig 10601 bp, 10 predicted proteins | sample 356451 | NCBI WGS metagenome assembly CEUK01 (sample SAMEA2622843, study PRJEB7988) | marine metagenome | isolation source: saline water (ENVO:00002010), including
CAAGAACATGATTCAATAAATCTAAATATTGCTTCATTATTTCAACTAATTTTCCGCTAAGTTAAAAGTTCTTTTATGCTAATGCATATATGGTTGAAAAATAAAAATTAAAGTTAAAAAGTAGTGGTTTGTTATAAAGTCATTCCCACTACAGTAGCAGTTAAAATACAGGCAATAGTTCCTCCAATTAAGGCTCTCATTCCAAGTTTAGATAAAAGCCCTTTTCTTGACGGTATAAGAGAGCCAATTCCTCCTATTTGAATACCTATAGATGCAAAATTTGCAAAACCGCAAAGCAGATAAGTGCTCATAATTATAGATCTTTCACTTATTTCTCCAGCATCTTTAAATTCGCCTAGCCTTGGATAAGCCACGAATTCATTTAGTACAGTTTTAATGCCTAATAATTCACCAACATATAAAGAATCTGCCCAATCAATTCCCATTATCCAAACTAAAGGCCTTCCTATATATCCTAACAAAAATTCAAAAGATAAATTATCATAAGGAGTGTTAGCCGAAATGTATTCGTTTATGCTGAAAAAACCACCAAACCATCCCATTATTGCATTGCATAAGGCCATTAGCGCAATAAACACCAATAACATTGCACCAACATTAATAGCAAGTTTTAATCCGTCAGAAGTGCCATTTGAAATAGCTTCGAGTTCATTACTTCCAATTTTTTCTTTAGATATAGTTAAATCTTCCTTGAACTTTTCAGTTTCTGGCACTAATATTTTTGCCGCAACAATTGCTGCAGGTGCTGAAATTATAGATGCTGTTAGCAAGTGTTTAGCAAAAAAAGCTTGTTGAACAGGATCATCACCACCTAAAAAACCTACGTAAGCTGCTAAAACTCCACCTGCAATCGTTGCCATCCCTCCTGTCATTAAACACATGATTTCTGATTTCGTCATTACATTTAGATAGGGCTTTACAAGTAAAGGAGCTTCAGTTTGACCAAGAAATACATTTCCAGCCGCAGCTAGACTTTCAGCTCCAGAAAGTTTCATAAATTTTTTCATGACCCAAGCAAAAACATATACCACTTTTTGAAGAACACCCCAATAATAAAATAAACTAACAAGGGCAGAAAAGAATATTATTGTAGGTAATATTTTAAATGCGAAATTCAACATTGGACTAGCAACTTCTCCAGTAGCAATTGACCCAAATAAAAAATTAAACCCATAATCAGTAAATGAAATTAAAGTAACAAACCCTCCACTGATAGTGTCAAACCCTTTTTCGATTAAAGGTATTTTTAAAACCATAATTGCTATAATCAATTGTAATATGATTCCTTTGGAAATTAATGACCAATTAATATTTTTTCTATCAGTACTAAAAAGCCAGGCGAAAAAAACAAAAAAGCAAATTCCAAATAGGCCTCTTATTATCGAAGAAAATGACCAGGTTGCTTCTTTTATATTTTGTTTTTTAAAAAATGATTTACCGCCATCATAAGTAAAAACCAATACATTTTCACTTAAAGAATCAATAGTTATTGTAATCGATATTTTTTCAGGAGAAAGTTCACCATTTTTGATAGACCCTATAGAAAACTCTCCACTTTTAAGTTTTAATGATGCTTCGCCATTTAAATTGTTTTCCCATAATAATGAATCTATATGAACGGATTGATTTTTAGGAACAGAAGATAGGGTTAGTAACTTATTATTAAGTTCCCATATCCCAGAATCATCAAAGTCAGAATAAACAAGCGAGTTCTCTTTTTTAGAAAATGATATATAATCTTCATTTGGATTAAAAATGCTATCAATAAAACCATTCGAATATTCAACTTTATTGCATATCCAAGTTCCCTGAATTAAATCTTCTGGACTTTGTTTTGGTTTATTATGAGAACAAGAAGCAATTAAAATTAATATGGCTGAAAAAGAAAATATATGTTTAATAAACCTCATTAATTTTCTTTTCGTCTATTTATTTCATCTCTTATGCTAGATGCAGCTTCATAATCTTCATTTTCAATAGCTTCTTTGAGTTGCTTATTTAATTCCCTTAAGGTCATTCTTTCAACAGGGCTATTAGAAATTGTGTTGGTAACTTCTTCTATGTTAATGTCTTCTTCAGATTCATCGCCATCTTCAATTTCTTCATCATCAAGAATAATTCCAGCTGAACTTAAAACAAACTCATAAGTGTATATATTGCATTCAAATCGAACCGCAAGAGCTATAGCATCAGAAGTTCTTGAATCAATTTCAATTTCTTTCCCATTTTGATCACATATTAATTTAGCAAAAAATATTCCTTCAACTAAATTATATATAATGACCTCAACAATGGTAATCTTGAATTCTTCAGCAAAGTTTTTGAATAAATCATGAGTCAATGGCCTACTTGGTGTCATTTTTTCTAACTCAATTGCTATAGCTTGAGCTTCAAATCCTCCAATAATAATTGGCAGCCTCCTTTTACCTTTACTTTCTGATAATACTAGTGCATAAGCCCCTGATTGGGTTTGGCTATAGGAAAGACCAGCAATTTCTAATTTAATTTTTTCCATTGTAAATTAAAAATTGGGAAGGTTAGCTTCCCAATTTTACTTACACTAATATAATTAAATTTTACTATTAATTTTGTGAAGCTTTGAAATTATTTAAAGCTTCAGTCAGCTTTGGCAATACTTCAAAAGCATCACCAACAATGCCATAATCAGCTGCTTTAAAGAAAGGAGCTTCTGAGTCAGTGTTGATAACCACAATGACTTTACTTCCATTTACTCCAGCTAAATGCTGAATAGCACCTGAGATTCCTGCAGCAATGTAAAGATTAGGCCTTATTGCAATTCCAGTTTGACCAACGTGTTCGTGATGAGGTCTCCATCCAATATCTGCAACAGGTCTAGAACATGCAGTAGTAGCACCTAATGATTCAGCTAATTCTTCAACAATCCCCCAATTTTCAGGCCCTTTTAATCCTCTTCCAGCAGAAACCACCAATTCAGCTTCTGGTAAAGGAATTCCCTCACCTTGTGTTTTCATTTCTTTTACTGTAATTCTTGCGTCACCTAAATCAGCGTCAAAATCTACAATCTGTGCAGTTTTTTCATTCATTTCTGGGGGCAAAGAATTTGCTAATAGAGAAATAACCTTTATAGGTGTGTTAACAGATATATGAGCAAATGCTTTTCCTGAATAAACATTTGTTTTAACTACAAATCCGTTAGAAGTATCTGGCAATGCAATTGCGCCAGAAATATGTCCTGCTGATAATTTAGCGGCTATTCTAGGCCCAATTGATTTCCCTGTTTGGTCTTGAGCTAAAACAATAACATTTGAATTTTCTTGATCAGCCGCTGCGGCAACTAACTTGGTAATTTGTTGGTCATTGCTAGAACTTATTCCTTTATGAACTAATACTTTTTCAGCACCATATTTTCCTAAGATTTCTAATTCTGATGAATCTATGTTTCCATAAGTTACAACAGATACTTTTCCAATTTTACTTCCGTAAGATACGGCTTCTAAAGCCGCTTTGCTTACTTTGTTTTTATATTCTATAAATACTAATACTGACATAACTATATAACTTTAGCTTCGTTGTGTAATAAATCAACTAATTCATTCATGTTTTCTGGATCAATATATTTACATCCACTTTTTGCTTCTGGCAATTCAAATTTCACCACACTGCTCAAATCTTCTTGTGAATCAGCAGGGATTACCTTTAAGGGTTTTGTTCTTGCAGCCATAATGCCTCTCATGTTAGGAATTCTTTGCTCAGCCATGCCTTTTGCAGCACTTAAGACAAAAGGTGTATTTACTTCTACCACTTCTATTCCTCCTTGAACATCTCTTTCTAGAGTAGCAGTTTCACCATCCACGTTAAGTTTAGTAGCTAAAGATACATATGGTAAATCAAGCAATTCAGCAACCATGCCGCCAACTTGTGAGCCATTGTAATTAATTGTTTCTTTACCTGTTAAAACAATGTCAAAGTTTTCTTTAGAAGCATAGTTTGCAATTTGTTTGGCAACAAAAAATGGATCATTTGGGTTAGCGTCAATCCTAACTGCATCATTAGCTCCAATAGCAAGAGCTTTTCTAATTGTAGGATCATCAGCATTGGTGCCAACTGTAATTGTAGTAACTGTTCCGCCATGTTTTTCAACCAATTCTAATGCTCTAACTAAAGCGTACCATTCATCGTATGGGTTTACAATATATTGAACTCCAGACTCATCAAATTTTGTGTTGTTATCAACAAAATTTATTTTACTTGTAGTGTCTGGAACTTTACTTATACATACTAGTAATTTCATTTGTTATGAATTTAAATTTTTGAGTTCGTAAATTTAGAAATTTCTACATATTTATAACATGATGTATAGTAATTATTTATCTAAAAAAATACTAAAATGAAAGTTTAATTTATTCAAAAATGTATTTTTCATTAAAAAAACAAGATTATTTGTAGAACTTGATTTCATAATCCTTTATTTTAGCGCCTCAAATACACTTAATATGAGAATTGTTCAATATAGAGAAGCCCTTCGTGAAGCAATGGTAGAGGAAATGAGAAAGGATGAAAATGTTTTTTTAATGGGTGAAGAAGTGGCTGAATACAACGGGGCCTATAAAGTTTCCCAAGGTATGTTAGATGAGTTTGGTGAAAAAAGAGTTATAGATACTCCTATTGCAGAATTGGGGTTTGCAGGAATTGCTGTTGGTGCTGCAATTAATGGATTAAGACCTATAGTTGAATTTATGACTTGGAATTTTGCATTGCTTGCTTCTGATCAAATCATAAATAGTGCTGCAAAAATGTTGCAAATGAGTGGAGGACAATATTCTTGCCCTGTTGTTTTTAGAGGAGGAAATGGACCTGCTGGTCAATTAGCGGCTACTCATTCTCAAAGTTTTGAATCTTTTTATGCTCATGTTCCCGGATTAAAAGTGGTAACTCCATCAACACCATATGATGCTAAGGGTTTATTGAAATCTGCAATTAGAGATAACGATCCAGTTTTAATTATGGAATCTGAAAAAATGTATGGAGATAAAGGGGAAATACCTGAAGGAGAATTCTTAATTCCAATTGGAAAAGCTGATGTTAAAAGAAAGGGTGACTCTGTTACCATTGTGTCATTTGGGAAAATTATAAAAGTTGCACATGAGGCTGCTGAAGTTTTAGCTAAAGAAGGAATTGAATGTGAAATAATTGATTTAAGATCTGTTAGACCAATCGATTATGATGCTGTAGTTAATTCTGTTAAAAAAACCAACCGTTGCGTTGTTGTGGAAGAAAGTTGGCCATTAGCGTCAATTTCCGGAGAAATTGCTTTTCATTTACAACGTTATGCATTCGATTATTTAGATTCTCCAGTAATTAGAGTAATGCAAAAAGATACTCCTTTTGCTTTTTCAAAAGTATTAATAGAAGAAGCTCTTCCTAATGTAAAAAGAGTAGTTGATGCAGTAAAATCTTCTTTGTACGTAAGTTAGTTTATAACGCTGAGATTAATAAATCTAAATCTTTGTAAGGCAGATTAAATGTTTCTCCAAGAAATGAGGATGTAAGTGTGCCTTTATAAATGTATACTCCATGTCTAAACCCTTTTTCGGTTTGAATTAGCTTATCACACCCTCCTCTTTCAGAGATTTCAATTAATAATGGAGAGAAAATATTACTCAATCCATAACTTGCTGTTCTTGAAACACTAGAAGCTATGTTGGGAACGCAATAGTGTGTAACATCAAACGCTTTAAAGGTTGGCTTTTCGTGTGTTGTGATTTTTGAAGTTTCAAAACACCCCCCCTTGTCAATGCTTACATCAACAATTACTGATCCAGATTTCATGGTTTTAACCATTTCTTCACTAACTACACATGGTGTTCTACCATGGGGAACACGCAAAGCACCTATGGCAACATCACATCTTCTTAGAGCTTTTATTAAAACTTTTGGTTGAATAACTGAAGTAAAAACTCTGTTTCCTATATCTCTTTGAAGTCTTCTTAATCTGTATATTGAGTTATCAAAAACTTTAACGGACACTCCAAGAGATAAAGCTGCACTAGCAGCAAATTGACCTACTGTTCCTGCCCCAATAATAACCATTTCTGGTGGAGTAATTCCAGCTACATTGCCTAACATTAATCCTTTTCCATTATTAGAACTGCTCATTAGTTCAGCTGCAATTAATACAGCAGTGGTTCCAGCAATTTCTCCCATAGAACGAATTATTGGAAAAGAACCATCTTCATCTTCAATATAATCCCAAGCAATTGCGGTTATTTTTTTTTCCATTAATTTTTTTAGCGCATTTTTTGGCTGAACAGTAAGTTGAAGAGCAGAAAATAAAATTTGTTTGTACTTCATCATTTCAATTTCTTGAACACTTGGTGGGGTAACCTTTAAAATGATGTCAGCTTTATATACTTCTTTTGTATCGTACGAGATTTCAGCTCCTGATTCACTGTAGTCATTGTCTGAAAAATTAGCTTTTTCACCTGCACCACTTTCTATTAGTACTTTATGGCCATTTGATACTAAAAAGCCAACTGATTCGGGAACTAAAGCTACGCGTTGTTCCTGAAATTCAGTTTCTTTAGGAATTCCAATATGTAGACTTTGTTTTTTTCTCCCAACTTCAAGCATTTCTTCTTGAGGAGATAATGCTGCTTCAATGGCCAATGATTTTAGTGCGTCTCCAGATGATATCATAAATTAAATGTAATTTCTCTTGTGTTGTTTTGAACTTCCAAGTGTATTCTAACGCAATTTTCAGGCAAAAGGTTTTGAATTTTTTCAGGCCATTCAATAAAACAATATTCATTTTCATCAATTAATTCCATTAATCCGCTATTTATTGCTTCAAATTCTTTAATAAATCTATAACAATCTATGTGGAAAATATCGCCAAAATTTGGTGATAAATATTGATTTATAATTCCATATGTTGGAGATGAATGGTGATCAATTCCTATAGCTTTACAAACTTCTCCTATAAGTGTAGTTTTCCCACTTCCCATATCGCCATAAAAAAGAAATATTTTATTTTCTTTCATAAGATTAATAATTTCTAAGGAAATAGTTTTAAGCTCTGAAAGGGTGTTTATTTTAAATGATGTTTTCAATTTATTACTTGTTAACTATAAATATAAGTTCCTTAGGGTTTAACCTAAGTTTTTCATAATTAATTTTACCTAAACTTTTCGTAGGGTCAAATACATCAATTTTAAAACCTGCTTTTTCTAGTTTTTTTGGATAATCTAACCCATATAATCTGACGTGATCTTTTTGCCAAAAATGAATTTCTCTATCTTTTTCACTAGTTATTGAATTATCCTCATAAGTTACAGGGTTATCATAATCAATAGGTACTTGAAAGATTCCCCAACCACCAGGTTTCATTACTCTGTATAGTTCTTTCATACATTGAAGATCGTCTTTCACATGCTCCATAACATGGTTGCAAAAAATCACATCATATAAATTGTCTTCTAGTGGAATAGAATGAAGGTCAAAATGCAAATCGGCAATAGGAGATTCTAAATCTGCTGTAGTATAATTTAAATTGTTTTGGCTTTTAAATTTCTTGTGAAAACATTGTTCTGGAGCAACATGTAGAACATCTAATTTTTCGGCTTTAAAAAAATCAGTTTTTTGAAGATATAGCCACATTAATCGATGTCTTTCCAAGGTTAAGTCATATGGGCAAAGAACATTTTCTCTGTGTGCAATATTGGATCCGTATGAAAGAAATTTTCTAAAACTTTTTTCACAAACGGGGCATTTAACATTATTCCCTTTATAGGCAATTGGGGCAATAATTTTAAACAAATAGCTAAGCCTAATCAATAATGGCCTTGGAAGATTATTTAGAAGAAATTTATAAATTTTTTTCATTTAAGAAGATCGTCAATTTTTTTTGCATAATCGAAAGAATCGTCAATATAAAAATGCAATTCAGGAGTTTTTCTTAGCTGGTTTCTTACAACCTGACTAAGGTAATGCCTTATTGCTTTTGAATTATTTTCAATATTTTCAAAAGATTCTTCATTGTCTTTTGCTCCAAAAATACTGATGTATATTTTAGCAATAGAAAGATCAGGGCTCATTCTTACTGTTGTAACGCTCACCATAGCGCCTTTACAAATGCTAATAGCGTGTTTTTGAAAGTATATGCCTAGTTCTTTCTTTATTACATTTGCTATTTTGTCTTGTCTTATACTCATCTTGTATGCAAATTTAGAAAAACCGACATGCAAACTGATAATCAATTTCTATAATATTTCAATCTTTATATTTATCGCACAACAATGTTACCTTTGTTGACGTATTTATAATAATGAAAAACTTAATAAGAATTGCCAGAATTGCTTTAACACTTAAAAAACAATTGTTTTTTAACTTGATGTTTAATGTTCTTGGAATGTTTTTTTCCATTTTTTCATTTGCTATGATTATCCCTTTATTAAGGGTGATTTTTAATTCAGATGAAAGCTTTTTTAGAAATACAATTGCAGAATATCAGGGAAATGTTACGTTGAATCAAGATTCTATTTTAGATTTTTTCAACTATAAATTAGCCGTTTTTTCTTTGGCAAATGGAAAAGAATCCACTTTAATATACATATGCATATTTTTAGTTTCAATGGTTTTTTTAAAAAACCTATTTACTTATTTAAGTAATTTTTATTTGACCAATATAGTTCATCTAAGTGTTAAAGATATTCGTGACAATATGTATCAAAAAATAATTAGACTTCCAATGTCATTCTTTTCTGATGAAAAAAAAGGAGATTTGTTGTCTCGTTTTTCAGCTGATGTTAAAGAAGTTGAAATTTCGATTAAAGCTACAACTAATGCAATTTTTAAGGAGCCTTTTTATATTATCGGCTATCTAATTACATTAACACTTATTAGTATAAAATTGACACTCTTTATTTTAATTTTTCTTCCCGTTGCTGGTTTTGTTATTTCTAAAATTAGTAATGGATTAAAAAAGAGGACTAATCAAGGCCAAATTGATGTTGGGAAAATGATGTCAATAACTGAAGAAACTCTTTATGGTTTGAGAATTGTAAAAGGATTTAATGCTCAATCACAAATGATTGATAAATACAAAGAGAGTAATAATCGTTTGTTTAAAGTTATGGTTGGCATTTCAAGAAGGGTGTATATTGCATCTCCTGTAAGTGAGTTTCTAGGAGTTATTGCCACGGCAGGAGTGTTGCTATATGGGGGTAATTTAGTGTTTGCTGGTGAAATTTACCCTGATATTTTTATAGGTTATCTCATTTTGTTTTCACAATTAATAACTCCTTTTAAAGCCATTTCAAAAGCTATGTATGATTCCTCTCAAGGTATATCAGCTTTAAATCGAGTTGAAGAAGTTTTATTTGAAGAAGAAACGATTAAGTCGGATTCTAAATGTCTTAATATAAATTCATTCTCTAAGGAAATTTGTTACTCAAATGTTGGTTTTAAATATGAAAAAGATTGGGTGTTAAAAGATATTAATATAACAATAAAGAAGGGACAAACGGCTGCTTTAGTTGGTCACTCAGGATCCGGAAAAACCACACTTGCAGATTTATTGATTAGGTTTTATGATGTTCAAGAAGGTGAAATATTAATTGATGGTAAAAACATTAAAAATGTTGACCTTAATCAATTAAGATCTTTAATGGGGGTTGTTACTCAAGAATCAGTCCTATTTAATGATACCATATTTAATAATATTGCTTTTGGTTTAAAAAAGGTTTCAAAAGAAGAGGTTGTAAATGCTTCAAAAATGGCCAATGCTCATGGTTTTATATCAAAACTTGATAATGGATATGAGACCGTTATTGGTGATGCTGGAAATAAATTGTCCGGAGGTCAAAAACAAAGAATAAGCATAGCAAGGGCTTTATTGAAAAACCCAAATATTCTTATTTTAGACGAAGCTACCTCATCTCTTGATACTGCTTCTGAAAAAGCAGTTCAAGAGGCTCTTGATCATCTAATGAAAAATAGGACATCATTAGTAATCGCACATCGATTGTCTACAATTCAACATGCTGATATAATTTTTGTAGTTGATAACGGAAAAATAGTAGAAAGCGGTAGTCATGAAGAGTTGTTAATAAAGAATAATTTTTATAAAAAATTTATTGATATGCAGGCAATTTAAGTTTTGTTAAATTTCTATTATTTTTCCAGAGCCAGTTATTGTACTTTTAATTGATGTTGGATTACCTGAATAATAGATATCCCCACTACTTCTAATTTCGGCATTTAATTTCCCATTAACATTTATTTCTGTTTTTGTGATTGTATTTGAATGAATATGTACGTTTATTGACGAAAGTGATAGTGTTTTTATTGGAGCTAGACCACTGTTGTAAATGTATAAATTTTCACAATTACCCCTCAATTTTGTTTCTGTTGAACCTCTTGAAATTAAAATATTGGTTGAGTCATTATTGATTAATAAATCAATGTTTGATAACACATTTTCTGCTTTTATTTCAATAGGGTGTATAATTTCTTTTTCATTTGATAATTTTCCAAACCCATTTAAATGAATAGTTTTTAAATCAGTATAGTGAAAAAACACATTGATTTCTTTATTAGCT
>CEUK01354117.1_pt1 | contig 10598 bp, 7 predicted proteins | sample 356451 | NCBI WGS metagenome assembly CEUK01 (sample SAMEA2622843, study PRJEB7988) | marine metagenome | isolation source: saline water (ENVO:00002010), including
ATCTTTTCTGTTTTCTAAGTCTAATATGTTTAAAAAATGCATGGCTTTATCTGTTAATTCTTTTTTGTTTTTTTTAGCAATATAACCAGGCATGCAAATGTTTTCAATAGCTGTAAATTCAGGAAGAAGGTGGTGAAATTGGAAAATAAAACCTATGTTTTTATTTCTAAATTCTGAAATAGCATTTTTTCCTAAATTTAAAACATTTGAATTTTCATAAAAAACTTCTCCTGAAGATGGCTTTTCTAGTGTTCCTAAAATTTGAAGTAAAGTTGTTTTCCCAGCACCACTTTTTCCAACAATTGATACAATTTCAGATTGATTGATTGAAATGTTTATGTCATTAAGAACATTTAAATCGCCAAAATTCTTATATAAATTAGATGCTTTAATCATTATTGTCAAATTTAATCACATAATTAAATTAAGCATGACTTTTTATAAAGTTTATAATTCATTGTATATAAGTTGAATAAAAAATACAGTTTAAATGTTGTTAGAAATAACAATTTTTTACATTTACCAAAAATTATTTTAATAATGAATTTACACGAATTTCAAGGCAAGTCTATTTTAAAAAAATATGGTGTTGCAATACAGGAAGGCATTGTAGTAGACAACTCTAATGATGCTATTGATGCTGCTAAAAAATTAAATACTGAAACAGGTTCTGAGTGGTTTGTTGTTAAGGCACAAATTCATGCTGGTGGAAGAGGAAAAGGAAAAGTAATTGAAACTGGATCTAATGGGGTTGTAATTGCTAAAGGCCTTAACGAAGTTGAGGAAAAAGTAAATGGTATTTTAGGAGGGCATTTAGTAACTGCTCAAACCACTGATAAAGGCAAAAAGGTAAATAAAGTTTTAATTGCTGAAGATGCATATGCACCTGATTTTGATAAAACAAGCGAATTTTACATGTCTGTTTTACTTAATCGAGAAACTGGTAGAAATATTATTATGTATTCCACAGAAGGTGGAATGAACATTGAAGAAGTTGCTGAAAAAACACCTCATTTAATTCACAAAGAAGAAATTGACCCTAAAGTTGGTGTAACAGCTTTTCAATGTAGGAAAGTAGCTTTTAACCTTGGTCTTTCTGGAAAGGCGTTTAAAGACATGGTTAAATTTGTTAAAGCGTTGTATTCAGCTTATGAAGGTTGTGATGCATCTATGTTTGAAATTAATCCAGTTTTAAAAACTTGTGACGATAGGATAATTGCAGTAGACTCTAAGGTTTCTTTAGATTCTAATGCTTTGTATAGACACCCTGACTATCTTGAAATGAGAGATTTGTCTGAAGAGGATCCAATGGATGTAGAAGCTGATGCTGCAGGACTAAACTATGTTAATTTAGATGGAAATGTGGGCTGTATGGTTAATGGTGCTGGCCTTGCAATGGCTACAATGGATATCATTAAACAAAGTGGTGGTGAACCTGCAAATTTTTTAGATGTTGGAGGAACTGCTGATGCTGATCGAGTAGAAAAAGCTTTCAATATTATATTGAAAGATAAAAATGTTAAAGGAATTTTAGTTAACATATTTGGGGGTATAGTTAGATGTGATCGTGTAGCTAAAGGAATAGTTCAAGCTTATAAAAGTATAGGTGAAATTCCAGTTCCTATTATAGTTAGACTTCAAGGAACTAATGCAATTGAAGCTAAAGAAATAGTTGATAATTCAGGTTTGAATGTTCATTCAGCTATAACATTAAAAGAGGCTGCTGAAAAAGTTAAAACTTTAGTGCATTAATATTCGTAAATAGTAAGTGCACTTCTTAATTTAGGCTCTATCCAAGTGCTTTTGGGAGGCATTGTCATTGCATTATCAGCAATTTCTTTTATCTCATTAAAATCATGAGGGTAAAGACATATACCCATGCTTTCAGGGTTTTCATTAACTTTTTTTGTTAATTTTTTAATTGATGAAAATCCACTAATAAAATCAACTCTTTCATCGGTTCTTAAATCTGCAATATTTAATATTGGTTTTAATATAAATTCAGAAACTAATTCGCTATTTAATTGTTTTTTAAAATCAAGTTTATTGTAAATAGCGTCTTTAATTTTTAATAAATACCATTTTTTATTAAGATAAATAGTAAGTTCTTTATTTGAAGTTGGTTTTTGATGTTTTCTTGTAGTTGGCGATACTAAAAATGATTCTTTTAATGCCAATAATAGTTCTTTATTAGAAAATGGTTGAATGGTTTTGATAAACCTATTGAACTCAAAAATATTTAGGTTGTTAATATCAATAAAATAAGCTAAAAAATAGTCTTTTAATTTACTTTCATTGTTTTTGTTATCTAAACTGTATAATAATGATGAAGCTGCCCTATGGTGTCCATCAGCAATATAACTTTCTGGCACCTTTTTGAATTCATTAACTATAAATTGAATGTCTTTTTTATTTTCTAAAACCCATAGTTCATGGCCTTTTTCATCAGTTGTAAAAAACTCATATTCAGGTCTATTTAATATGATTTTATTAATAATTCTATTTACACTTTTAGGTTCTTTGTATGCAAGCAATACAGGTTCAGCATGAAATTGACATATGTCAAGGTATTTTTTAAAAACCTCTTCTCTTTTTTTAAGCGTATTTTCATGCTTTTTTATCATATTATTAGCGTAGTCATCTACAGATGCACCAGCTATAATACCAGTGTAAATACCTTGTTTTGTTGTTTGTCTATATACATATAAACAAGATGATGTTTCTTTTTTAAAAAAACCAGATGATTGAAATTCATTGTATTTTTCATTGACTTTTTCAAATCTCTCAACACTATTAGCAGTTGTTTTATCTCCCTTTGAAAATTCAGGATTTATAACATGCAGAAATGTATATGGGTTTCCTCTAAGTTTTGCTTTCAGCAAACTTTTTTTGTAGGTATAATAAGGTCTTGAAGCAATAAGACACGCTTTATTTCTAATAGGTCTTACTGCTTTAAAAGGAATAATCTTAGCCATTTGATAGACTAATTAATAACTTAATTTTTATAAAAGCTAATTATTTTATTACCTAGTTCAGTTCCAATTCTGTCTTGAGCCTCTGATGTAGCTGCTCCAATATGAGGAGTAAGAGCTATTTTTTCATTTGAAATTAAATCAGTTCTTGGATTTGGTTCTCCAACAAATACATCAAGTGCTGCATCTGAAACTTTACCAGATTTAAGTGCTTCGATTAAAGCATCTTCATCAATTACTCCACCTCTAGCTGCATTAACTATTCTAACTCCATTTTTCATTTTGTTGAATTCATTAGTGCTTAATAGTGCATTACCATCTTTAGGCATTGGTACGTGAAGAGAAATGTAGTCAGATTCAGAAAGTAAATTATCCATACTACACATGGTAATTGGAACTTCAATGTTTTGATTTGCAATTTCTATAGATATGCTTATTTTCTCAATAAACGGATCAAATGCAATTACTTTCATTCCGTTTCCTAAAGCGTATTTTGCAGTAAATTGACCAATTCTTCCAAAACCAATAATACCAATTGTTTTACCTCTTAATTCTGCTCCTTTAGCATATTTTTTCTTAAGAGATTTAAATTCTCCACTTTCTGCTTTTGGCATATTTCTATTTGAATCATAAATAGATCTAGAAATACTAAAAAGATGTCCCATTACTAATTCAGCAACTGATTGTGATGAAGCAGCAGGAGTATTTATCACTTCTAAACCATTTTGTCTAGCAAATTCAACATCGATATTATCCATTCCTACACCTCCTCGGCCAATTATTTTAAGAGAAGGACAACTTGAAATGATGTCTTCTCTAACTTGAGTTGCACTTCTAACAAGAATGACTTCAATTTTTTCAGAATTGATATAATTAATTAAATCTTCTTGATTTACTTTATTTGTGATAACTGTAAAACCAGCATTTTCTAGTATTGAAATGCCAGATTTTGAAATCCCATCGTTTGCTAAAACTTTCATAATTTATCCTTTGTTGTTTTCTAATTCTTTCATTGCATTAACAAGTACTTGAACACTCTCCAATGGAAGCGCATTATACATTGAGGCTCTATAACCACCTACAGATCGATGTCCTTTAAGTCCACTAATGTTATTGTTTACTAGTAATTTGTCAAAATCTTCTTTAACATCTGAATTGGTTAAATCAAATGTTGCATTCATATTGCTTCTGTCTTCAACATTAGCTGTTCCTTTAAATAGTGAGTTTCGATCTATTTCATTATAAATTAAATCAGCTTTAGATTGATTTAGTTTTTCAATCCAATTAATGCCGCCATTTTTTTTCAACCATCTTAATGTAAGCATTGAAGTATATATAGCAAAAACAGGTGGAGTGTTAAACATTGAATCCTTATCAACATGTGTTTTTAAATTTAACATGGTTGGTATTGAAACAGCATTTGACTCTAGAACAGATTCTTTTACAATGTACAATGTTGTGCCTGCTGGACCCATGTTTTTTTGAGCACCAGCATAAATTAAATCGTAATCAGATACATTTATTTTTTTGGAAAAAATATCAGAAGACATGTCACAAACAATAGGAATGTTTGTGTTAGGTAAACTCTTTAGTTGAGTTCCAAAAATAGTGTTGTTAGAAGTAACATGAAAATAATCCAAATCATCACCTAATAAATAGTTCTTTGGGATGTAATTATAGTTTTGATCTTCAGAAGAAGCAATAACCTTACTGTTCCCAACAAAACTACCTTCTTTAGCAGCTTTTTTTGCCCAAGCACCAGTCACAAGATATCCCCCAGTTTTGTTTGCGCTCATCATATTATATGCAGCAGTTAAAAAACCTAAACTTGCTCCACCTTGTAGGAATAATATTTGATATCCATTAGGTACTTCAAGGATTTCTTTTACTAAGCTTCTTGCTTCTTCCATCACTTCAATGAAATCTTTGCTTCTGTGAGAGATTTCTATTAAGGATAAATTTAAATCATTGAAATTTAGAATTGATTCTGAAGCTTCTTTCATCACTTCTTGAGGAAGTATACATGGACCTGCACTATAATTATGGACTTTATTCATTGATGTATGTTTTAATGCCACAAATGTGTAAAATTAAATCAATTGATGAGTAATTTTTAACTTATATTTTTATTAACATTTCAAAAATAATTTCATTGTGATTAAGCAACCATTTATTGATTTTTCGTTTTGAATGAAGTGCGATTGAAACATTCTTGAATAAGATTTTATAAGAAATGATAATATTTTATTAATTTATACTTTATTTCGCTGAAATTATCTCTATGAAAAATGTAATTACCATTATTTTTTGTTTTACATAGCAACTATTTAGATGTTTTTCGTTAAAATATTATTATGATAAAATTAATAATCTTTATATCTAGTTTTTTGTTCTGTGTATTGCCTTTAAGTGCACAGAACGAATCAATTAATACTAGTGCAGTTAATTCTTCAAATGGTGAAGAATCAACTTATATATTTGTAGAGGGAGGAAAAAGAATAGAAAAACCTAAAACGGTTGAAGAACAAATTTCTAGTTATAGCATAGAACAGGTCAATGCAATGATAAATGCATATAATACAAAGTTAGATTATGTAAATGATTTAAGTAAGAATGGTAATAATTACGATGCTTGGAAAAAGAGAGTTATATATGAGTTGGATTTGTTAAATCAAAGAAAAAAGATCTTACAGCGATAAGGCAATGAAAAAATTAATTCCCTTATATATATTTTTGCTTTTTGGTTTTTTAGATTATGGTCAAAATTCCAACTGTACAAACATGAATCCAATTTGTACTTCAACAGGTCTTTCATTTCAATCAAATTTTGGTGTTCAAGATGCATCTATTACAGACCCTGGAAATAACTATGGTTGCTTATCTACTTCACCTAATCCAGCATGGTATTATCTTGAAATTTCTCAATCTGGTGATTTGGCAATGGAATTACAGGCTAATCAAGATATTGATTTTATTTTATGGGGTCCTTTTTCCAATTTAGCAAATGCTATTGCGAGTTGTGGTTCTTATAATAATATACTTCCTGATTATCCAAGTGGTTGTATACCTTTTTGGAACTGTACGGGTTATGGATGCAGTTACGACCCTTCGCCAATTGAATATCCCTATATACAAAATGCTGTTGTTGGGGAAGTATATGTTTTGCTTATAACTAATTATGCAAGCGTAGTTCAAAATATCTCATTGACTCAAACTGGCGGAAATGGTGCTACTGATTGTAACATAGTTAATCCTTGTAGCATAAACTATATAAATGCGAATTTGACACCATGTAATCAGGCAACTGGTAATTTTGATATTTCTGGTGTTGTTGAATTTGTTAACCCTCCAACAACAGGTCAGTTAATTGTAGAGAATTGTTCAGGTGATCAAGCGGTATTTAATGCTCCATTTTCAAGTCCTCTAAATTATTCAATTAATGGCATCTTAGCGGATGGGACAACCAATTGCGAAGTTTCGGCAACATTTACAGCAGAACCTACATGTACTTTAAACACGAATTTTTTTACAGAGCCTACATGTCCGGTTTCCTGCGCAATGAATAGTATTACTGTATTACCAACAGCTTGTAATTTAGCAACAGGGACTTTTGATATAAGTGGGGTTTTAGATTTTACAGCACCTCCAACTACAGGTCAATTAATTGTTGAAAATTGTTCAGGTGATCAAACTGTTTATAACCCGCCATTTATAAGCCCTCTTAATTATTCTATTTTAGGAATTGTTGCCGATGGAACCAATAATTGTACTGTAACTGCAACTTTTACAGATGATCCTTCTTGTACAATTATATCTAGTTTGTTTACTGAGCCAACTTGTTCTCAACCATGCTCATTAATTGATGTTTCTGCAGCATTAACTGCATGTGATAACGTTACTGGTTTGACCTATTCTGGCGATGTTACTTTTTTAAATCAACCTACAACAGGTCAATTGACTATTACTGATTGTCATGGTATACAACAAGTCTTTAATGCTCCATTTGTTTCCCCAACAACATACACATTAAGTGGTATCCCAGCTGATGGACAGCCTTGTCAAATTACAGCTGCTTTTACAGCTGCGCCTTCATGTACTTTTTCAGTTCCTTTCACACCTAATAATAATCCATATGTACATGCTATGACAGATACAGCCATATGTGTTGGAAATTCAGTTTCATTATATGTTGATTCAGTTTCAGGAGGTGTATTGGTTGAAGAATTTAATATGGTATTTGATCAAGCATTTTCACATACAACTATTAATACAAATTTACCAGGTACTTATTATGCGGTTGTAAGCGGCACCTTTTCAGGAGCTGGAAATTGCGAGCTTAGAGATGCTGGTTTTTGGTTTTATCAAGGGTGTGCAAATATAACACCTATCCCTGCATACCCATGGAAATGGAATGGTGTTAATCCTAATACTCAATCACAAGTTCCAACTGTTTATAATCCTAATCATATATATCAGTTTTATTTTACAGGAGGATCTCCTCAGACATATTCATTTTCTGAAGCTCAACCTAGTTGGTATAATGATAACTTTGGAACACTTAATTTTAAAATATACTATTTAGGTAATTTAAGTTGGTCAAACGGAGTTACTACCACTACAAATACTGTTAGTCCTTTAGTTTCAACTAATTATACTGTTACAATTGATTATGGAAATGGATGCAATGCTTCACATTTGTTAAATGTTGGGGTTAGTGATTTGCAATCTAATTTAGTAGTTCAAGATGTTTCATGTATTGGTGCATGTGATGGGTATATTGATGCTAATGTGTCAGGTGGAATAAACCCTATATCTTACACATGGAGTCATGATCCGACTTTAAATATTGATTCTGCTGGTTCTATATGTGCTAATAATTATACTCTTTCAGTAACAGATAGCATTGGTTGTTCATTATTTATTGATACAGCTGTAATTGGAAATCAATTGATTTCTATTGATCAATTGGATACAATTTCTGAATTGTGTTTTAAAGATTCTACTGGACATGCAATGGTTTACTCAACTGGAGCATACTTTTTTAGTATCGATAGTGTAAATTATCAATCTGATAGCATGTTTACCAATTTAAGTAGTGGAAATTATACCATTTACCTAATGGATTCTAATGCGTGTAAAAATTCTGTTTCATTTACACTTATAAGTCCACCACAAATTACTATTCAAGCTAATGGAGATACAACTATTTGTCATGGTGGAAGTGCAGATGTAAATGCTTTTGCTAGTGGAGGTACAGGTGTTCTTAATTATTTTTGGAATAATGTGTCATCAATAAATCAACAAACGGTTTTTCCAACATTTGATTCATTGTTTTATGTTTCAGTTATAGATGATAATGGATGTAGATCAGATTCTGACTTTGTTGTTGTGAATGTTCATCCAATATTGTCAATTAGTCCTATTCAAGATCAAAATTTATGTGAAGGTGATTCTATTGCTGTTATTGCAAATGTATTAGGTGGTGATGGTGGTCCATATAATTATTTATGGTCTCCTGTTGTTTCATCAGATTCTATTCAAGTGTTATCTCCCACAGTTTCTACCACTTATTCAATTACTGTTTCTGACAACTGTGAAACACCTGATGTAAATGAAACATTTGATATAAATGTATTCCCAAATCCAACAGTTCAATTTAGTGGAGATTTATTAAACGATTGTTCTCCTTTAGTAACAAATTTTACAGAAAATATAACTCCAATTGGTTCACAGTGTTTATGGGATTTTGGTGATGGAACTACTAGCAATTCTTGTTCTAATGTTACTCATACCTTTATTAATCCAGGTTGTTATGATATTTCATTAACAGCAATATCTCCTCAAGGTTGTGAAACCTCATTTGTTGATTCACAATATGTTTGTGTATACGATTTTCCCATCCCTGCATTTATTTGGACTCCTGATACTCCAACTGTAATTAATTCATTTGTTGAATTCAATAATAACAGTATTGATGCAGTTAGTTATGAATGGACAGTTAATGTTGATGGCCAAATTAGTAGTTTTACTGATGAAAATATATCTTTTACTTTTCCAAACTTTCAAGCCAATTCTTATGAAGTTTGTTTAACTGCAACAACTGATTTTGGTTGTGATTCCACCTATTGTGGTTTCGTAAGTGTTGTTGATAGGTTTTTGATATACACACCTAATGCTTTTACACCTGGAACAAATGATAATATAAACAATGAATTTAAACCAATTATTTATGGTGGAGATGAGAGTTACTATGAGTTTATGGTTTTCGATAGATGGGGTGAATTGTTATTTTCTACAAAAGATATTAATGAAGGTTGGAATGGCGAACATAATGGTGTTGTATGTCCTCTAGGTGTTTATGTTTGGAAAGTTTCGGTAAAAGATAAGTTTACAGATAAGTTTAATCAATACATAGGAAACCTTACTTTGGTCAAATAGATTTAATTCATTTACCTGTTTGATTTTGCATCAAAATCTTGTATAAAATTCCAAGAATCATCTTCCCATTTAAAAGCATCAAAACTTAGGTCAGTAACATACCAATCAGGAAAATCTTTTAAGTGTGGAGAGGTTGGAATCAAATGATCAAAAACTAAATAATGTTCTTTTTTTATGATTACATGTTTTAAAGACATATATGATTTTTTATTGTATTGAAAAACCACTCTTCTTTTAACTTTACCATCTAAACAATTAAATATTGGTGTCCCAAACTGAACATTGTTTTTTTTAACAAAACTCAAGGTTTCTATTATTTTTATGTTTGAAAACATATTGTTTCCATCCCAACCTAAAAGTGTATAAATAGTTTTGTTATTTTTTTTAACTGGAATGATGTCAAAATAAAGTGCTCCTTTCCAGTTTTTTTCATTGATAATTTGAAATTCAAAATCAAAACTTGTATTCTTTTTATCAAATAATTCAATTAACTGAAGATTGCCTTTATTGTCTTTTTTCAAAATTATACATTCATAATGTTGGGTTTGATTTTTCAACTCAATGTTCCAATTAAAAAGTCTAAATGCGCCATCAGGAGCTGCTTTAGTTGACATAAAGTTAGAAATAGAGTCAAAAGGGAAATCAAATGCATTTGGATCATTCAAACATCTTTTAAGTGTTTTTTTAAAAGAATTATTAAATTTCATTGCGCTATCTATATTTTTCGAGAAATGAACTTTTTCTAAAAGATTAATTAAAGAATCTTCATAAATAGACATTTTTTGAGAGAAAATATTGAGATTTAAACTTAAAATAGATATAACTATTAATTGCCATTTTTTCATATGTTCTTCAAATTCAAATATTAGACCAAAAAAATTAAATAATATGTAAGCTATCTTTTTTCTTTAAAAGAAATTTTTCGCTTTCCACAATTTCTTCGTTAGGTAGGCAACAGTCCACAGGACAAACAGCAGCACATTGAGGTTCATCATGAAAACCTTTACATTCTGTACATTTATCTGCAACAATGTAATAAATGTCCATATCTTCAGGTTCGTTTTCTTGATCAGCATCTAATGAAAGTTTGGAATTAAAACCAGTATACCTTCCAGTTATTGATGTTCCATCTGAAAATTTCCATTCAGCGCCACCTTCATAAATGGCATTGTTAGGGCATTCAGGTTC
>CEUK01185233.1_pt1 | contig 10595 bp, 9 predicted proteins | sample 356451 | NCBI WGS metagenome assembly CEUK01 (sample SAMEA2622843, study PRJEB7988) | marine metagenome | isolation source: saline water (ENVO:00002010), including
CACAGCAGATCCTTTTATCAAACTTTTTCTTATTATTATTTTAATTTTATTCCCTTTGTCACTAAAAGAAAAATCTGCTAATAAAGAAAAATTTAAAAATAATAATAATTATAATATTATACTATATTCAAGTATTATTTTAATAGCTATTGAAATCATTCAAAGCTATTTAAATTTATATTCTTTCGACCGAATGGGTTCAGGATTATACCCAATATTAATATTCTCTCTATATAGAGAAATACAATCTATAAAGTATATTAGATTTAATTTAATTAGTTATTTAGGATTATTTGCTCTATCAGTTTTATCATTAATAAGATTATTTAATCTATCAAATGCTTATTTTTATTATTTGAATTAAATGTCTTATTTTTTAATCTTAAATCTAAAAAATCATTAAAACAATTAAAAAAATTGAATGTATTTAATAGAATAAATAAAATACAATAATATCTTTATTTTTTTAGTAATGATAAATAAAAATAAACCTTACAAAGAAAATATAGATGTTATATTTATTTGCTATTCTCAGATACATTTACTGATATCACAAAGGATAGCTAATCAACTTGCATATAAAAAAGTTTTTTACATCTTAAGTAAAAATTTAAATACTACGAATTTAAAAGGAAATATAATTTTTTTTGAATATGCTTCTTTTGATAAAAATCTAATATCTAAAATTAAACATTGGCTAAAGTTGGTTTTTAATGCTCCTAGATTTTATAACGTTTCAAATATATACATTCCAAATGATTCAGATCCTTTTGTAGGTTTTTTAGTATCTAAATGTACATATAAAGACATACATTATATTGATGAAGGGAATTTAGCCTTAACACTTTGCAGAAATAGCAAAGGTAAAATTCAATTAAAAAATAGCATCTCAAGCAAATTGCTTAGTAAGTTTTACAATTTTCCATTAAGTAATTTTCTTTTAGAGAAAAATTCATTTAAAAGCTATTGGATATATTTTCCAGAAATAGTAAAAAAATATAGAAAAATTGAAGGTGAAATTTATGACCTTAAATCATTTTTTAAAAAAACCAAAACAACTAATTTAATTACTGAAAAGAACTATAAAGATATATATGCAGTCATTTTAGGCTCGCCATTAACAGAAAACAAATATCTAAATAATTATGAGGAGATTTTTGTAATTGAAGCATATTTGAATAATGAATTAAAGTTAAATAAAAAAAAGAAAATTTTAATTAAACCTCATTATCGAGAAAATAAGGAGAAATATAGATTATTGATTCAGAAATATAGAAATATTGAATTAATTTGCGATTATGATAATTCAATACCTTATCAAGTGCTTCACCAAAAAATAAATCCATCTATAGTCATAGGATTTTACTCAAGTGCTATGCTTGTTGAAAATTGCAAAGTTATAAGTTTAATACGGAAAGTTTCCAAAAGTAGAGAAATAATTGGTCTTATAGAAGGTATACAACTAATGCAAAGTTCAGGATTTGATATTATTTATTAATAATTATTTTTAGACACTTTTACATAAAAGAAAAATGCGGATAGAATAGTAACAATAAATTTTGCGATGGGAACTAAAATATTTATTGTAGAGTCTGTAAAAGATATTCAATGTATTGATTTCTTTATTGGCATAATAAAACAGCTTGAAGATAAAGATCAAAAAGTAACCATTTCAATTGGCCCATTAACTAAAGCTTTCCTTCTAAAAAGTTATACTTTTAGATATTTCTTATCCAAAAATAATTTTTTAATATTATCAAGTTATAAATTAAGAGATCGAAGTAATTTTTTATATTATTTTCTCTTAAAGCTATCTTATTACCAATTATTTATTTTATCAATTTTATTTAGTAGATCAAATAATAGCCTAAAAAAAATTGACTCTTTATGGAATAAATTATCATTAAAAATAAAATATAAACGTATTGATAAAGTTTGGGATAAAATACTTATACCATGGAGAAAACCTTTCCCAGCTTTGAAAGAATTTTTAAAAAGCCTAGATATTCAAGCTAAGAATAAATTTATATTAATTCCTCATTCCCCATTATATGATCAAAATAATTTCAAAGATAAACATCAATATGGAATTTATGCAGGATTAAAAAGAATTTATCCTCACAAAAATTTCAATAAATATGATTCAAATTTGAAAAATATAATCTCTATAACTGAACCAAACTATAGCGATTTAGACAATCATAAAAATACTATAAATATAAATATAAATAATAAAAATTTAAAAATTTTATATTTATCTCAAAAAATTTCTCGAGTACCTGTAAAGGAGCAAAAAGACTTTACATTCTTACCATTATCACAAACTTATAAAAATATAGAAGATATTTTAAGTGCTCTAGCAGATTGCTCAATAAAGAATTTTGATTTTAAAATTCGTATTCCTTTACAAATGTGCTTCGGGAAAATAAGCCATAATGATTTTAAAAGATATCCAATAAAGCTAGTTTCAGATGGTCTCTTAATTGATGATATTATTGATTCTGATATAGTTTTTTGCGATTATACAAGTGCCATGATTTATTCTTTAAATACAAGACCCACAAGGATATTAAATTCAGGAAAGCTTGAATATTTTTGTAAGATTGATTTAAATATAAGAAAAAAATTAAAACCTCATAGACATTTAATTATTAATTCTGTTGATAAGCAAGTTATGGATGAGTTACTTAATCTAAGTAAAAATAATCTTTAAGTGTTTATATTTATTCTTATAAATTTAGAGGATCCTTAAGTAATATGAAAAAAAATCAAACAATTCTCTAAAAAAAATTTAGGTTTACTATACAATATAAAAATACGTTTTTTTTTTGACAACCGCACTTTCTGATTGTTTAAATTTAGAAGCTGAATCAATTAGAGCTTCTGCTGCTAATCTTCAAAAAGAAGAGGTAGAATATGCTCTTCAATTATTTAGTCAATGTAAGAAAAATAAATCAAAACTTTTGATTACTGGAGTTGGTAAAAGTGGCATAGTTTCGAGAAAAATTGCTGCAACATTTTCTTCTGTTGGCTTGATGTCACTTTATCTAAATCCTTTAGATGCTCTCCACGGAGATTTAGGAGTAGTCGCTGAGGACGATCTTATAATTATGCTTTCAAATAGTGGGGAAACACAAGAATTATTAGAAATCATTCCGCATCTAAAAAAAAGGGGGACAAAAATAATTGGTATCTTGGGAAAGATACAATCTAATATTGCTAATAAATGTGATGCTGTTTTAGATGCTTCAGTTGATAAAGAGATATGTCCCTTAAATCTTGCACCTACTGCTAGTACTTCTGTGGCAATGGCAATAGGCGATGCTTTAGCAGCAGTCTGGATGGATAGAGAAGGAATATCATCTGAAGATTTTGCTATTAACCATCCTGCAGGAAAGCTAGGAAAGAAATTAACACTAAGAGCTTGCGATATAATGATTCAAAGAGAAAAAATATCCACAGTAACGAGTTCTACATACTTAACAGAAATAATTATTAAATTGAGTCAAAATTCAATAGGAGCTTGTTTAGTAACTGATGAAAATTTTGATGGTAAATTAATTGGGCTAATAACAGATGGTGACTTAAGAAGAATACTAAAAAATAAACCCATAGAACTATGGAGCAATATAAAAGCCAAGGACTTTATGACTGTCGATCCAATTACAATATTTGATAATACATTAGCAATTAATGCTCTTGAAGTAATGGAATGCAATAGAAAAAAAGCGATATCAGTTCTTCCGGTTTTAAGCGAAGATAACTATATTCAAGGCTTGTTAAGGCTGCATGACCTAGTAAAAATAGGATTAAATTAATGTTCTTATTAAATTCATTAAAGCGTTTTTTTTATAAAAAAAATTTAATTGGTATAAAACTTGTTGTTCTTGATGTAGATGGAGTTCTTACAAATGGGAAAATAAGCATTTGTTCAACAGGAATTGAAAGAAAAGAATACAATGTAAAAGATGGATTAGGGATTAAATTATTACTAGCTGCAGGCATCCAAGTCTCTATTTTAAGTGGAGGTGAAGCAGGATCTGCGTTATTAAGAGCAAATAAGCTTGGTATTAAAAATTATATTTTCAACGTCAAAGATAAACTTAAGGCAATTAAGTCTCTTCAAAAGAAATTAAAAATCTCAAAGAATGAGACTTTATTTTTAGGTGATGATATAAATGATCAGATTGTAAGGCCAAATGTTAATCTTTTAATTGCGACAAGAGATGCTAGTAATTCCTTAAAACAAAAATCAAATTTTATTTTAAAGGAAAAAGGTGGCAATGGAGCTGTCAGAGAATTAACAGAAGAAATATTAAAAAGCAAAAAATTATGGAAAAATTATAAAAAAAATGGATGGGTTGACATCAACTAACTAACTTTCTAACTTAATCTTTTTAAAGCAATATTTCTAGCCTGGATTAATTGATCTTTTGTATCGACTGACAAAAATGAACCATTAACGAGAAAAGTATCAATATTTATTCCATAATCTATAAATCTAAGTTGTTCAAGACTTTCAACTTTTTCAAGATTTGAATTTTTTAAATTTGGCCATTTAGAAATTACATCACCTCTATAACCATAGACTCCAACATGACCAAGATAATTATATTTCTCATACCAAACATTACTTGGAACATCTCGTATATGTGGCACAGCAGCTCGAGAAAAATATATCGCTTTTCCTGCTTTATTTACAATTGTTTTTACTACATTTGGATTATGTATTGAATCTTTATCAAGCTTATAAACAGGCGTCATTACTTCAGGTTCAAAATTTTTATATTTAAATTGAATAATCATTTGATCAATTAATTCAGGATCAATAAATGGTTGATCACCTTGGACATTAATTATTAATGTTTTCTCTAAAGGATAACCCTCACAAATTTGATCAACAACGCTTGCTATTCGATCAGTTCCTGACTTGCATTTTGAACTTGTAATGATATGGTTCACTCCACATTCCTTTGCTATTGAAACTAATTTTTGATTATCTGTACATAATTTTAATGAACTCGCTAGTTTTGATTCTAAACATCTATCCAAAACACATTTCAACATAGGTTTACCACCTATATCTTCGAGAACTTTATTGGGAAGTCTTGTAGATTCTAATCTTGCAGGAACAATAATTATTGCTTTCATTTAGCTCCATAATTTAAAGGCATCATCTCTAGCAGAGAACCATTCTGCTGCCATTTTACCCCCCATTAATCTTTGCTCTTTGAACCATGGACCTCCTAATGTCCAATGCATCAGTGATGGATCCGGAATTTTTTCATTATTTTGAACTCCAATCAAGAAATTCCAACCCTCATTAACTGGTATAGAGCCAATTTGATGATCTCCTTCAAGCCAGTTAAATCTGTGTAAATCTAAACCTGAAGCAGAGTTTACATAATCTAAAGTAAGGGATCTACACTTATTGCAATTAAAAAGCATAAGTGAACTCCAGTTTTTTTTAGGATACGCTGTCTGAATCTCATTTTGAAACTTTATTGTTTCGGTAGGACTATGTTCATGCTGCACACACATTAAGGAAAACTTATCATCTCTTTTATCCCATAATTCACCAATATCTTTCTTACATAACATATCGCAATCAATAAATAGAGCCCAACCCTCATAATTCATTAAATAAGGGACCAGAAATCTTGTAAATGAGAATGCAGTACTTTGATTAGGATCCCTTTTCCTATGAAAAATATTCTGATTCTCCAATTGTGAAGTAACAAGTGGTATTAAGCTCAAAGGTGATTTACTATTTTGATAAAGACTATCAATAAGAACATTTGTAGCAGCTCTTTCACGTGGATCATATCCAATGAAAATTGGTATAGGCTTCATTTATTTACCATATTTTGAATACTATTTTAACAAAATTGAGTTTATAAAAAAATCTAAATAATAATTTTTTTTAAATTATTATTAAATCCTATCATTTATACTCTATTTAATATAATCTTTTACATCTAGAAAGAAGTAATTAAATTAAACAACTCACACAGCATGTCATTCACTTTAATATCAGGTCCATGTGTTATTGAAAGCAAAGATTTAGTTTTTGAGGTTGCTGAAAGGCTGCAAAAAATCACTAATAAATTTGGAATTAATTATGTTTTTAAAGCCAGTTTTGATAAAGCGAATCGTAGCTCTGGAAAATCCTTTAGAGGAATTGGTTTTAAAAAAGGTTTAAGTATATTAGAGGAGGTAAAAAATAAATTTAATATCCCTGTTTTAACTGATATTCATGAAAGTTATCAAGCAAAAGAAGTCGCAGAAGTAGTTGATATAATCCAAATACCTGCATATTTATGTAGACAGACAGACTTATTAAAAGCTTCAGCTTCCGCAATAGAGGGGAAAGGCAAGATTATTAATATTAAGAAAGGACAATTTTTGGCCCCATGGGATATGGAACAAGTTGTAAAAAAAATGGAATCATTTAAAGTTAAGAATCTATGGTTGACTGAGAGAGGTACAACTTTTGGATATAATTCACTTGTTGTGGATTATAGAAGTCTCATACAATTAAAAAAATTTAAATGTCCCATAATTTTTGACGCCACTCATTCAGTTCAACAACCTGGAGGCAAAGGTAACTGCAGTGGAGGAGATAGAGAATTTGTAGGTCCTTTAGCTAGAGCAGCGATTGCTGTAGGAGTGGATGGATTATTCATGGAGATGCATCCTGACCCAGACAATGCCCTAAGTGATGGACCAAACATGGTTCCTCTACACAGAGCTGAGGCTTTATTGCAGCAATTAATCAAATTCAATGAAATAGCAAATAAATATAAAGCTGTTACGACTAATTAAATTAAGAATAAACGATATTTTATATTTAATTTCAGTAAATAATTTTCTAAATATTTTTAAAAAATGAAATTACGTTAATGGGATCGCCTTCTTTAATTATTTTTCCATTATCTACACAAATAACCCTATCGCAGAAAGATAAGGTTTTTAATCTATGTGCAACTATTATCAAGGTTATATCTCTAAAAAAATTATCATCATTAATTGCATTTATTAACTTTTCTTCTGTTTTCTCATCTAGTGCACTTGTACCTTCGTCTAAAACAAGTACATTTTTTCCCTGATAAAGAGATCTTGCAATTGAAATCCTCTGCCTTTGTCCACCGCTTAGTTTAGCCCCCCTTTCTCCTACAATCGTATTTATACCTTTAGGTAAATTGTTAATAAAATTTTTCATCTGAACAATTTCAATACATTTATTTATTTTTTGAAAATCAATCTGATTATTATCTTTTATAAGAGCAATATTGCTTAATATTGTTGAATCCTTTAGAAATATTTCTTGAGGTACATATGATATTTGTTTTCTCCAATTCAAAAGATTTTCATTATTTTCATAAAGCGATTTGTTATCTATATAAATGTTTCCTTTGTCTGGTGGTAAAAGACCAATTATTATATCAATCAGAGTACTCTTGCCGCTACCAGTTTTACCAATTATCCCAAGATTTTCACCTTTTGTTATTGCTAGATTTATTCCATTGATAGTGTATTTACTGCTATTAGGATATTTAAATTTAATATTTTCTAACAAGAATTTCTCTCTAAAAACTTTTGTTGTTTTTTCTCCATAAGATTTACTTTTTGATATATATATGGTTTCTCTTTTATCTAAAATATTTAAGATATTTTGTAGTGGCGTTGTGTTTGTTAATGTTTCTGTAATAGATGCATAAATCATCTGAAAACTCGGCAAAAGTCTTTGAGATCCAAAAGCAAATGTACCTAAAATTACTAGCAAATTCTTACTATAAGTAGGATTCCCAAGCAAAGACAAAGAGACTAAAGATATAGATATTAAAGCAATTGCCTCAAGGATATATCTAGGGATAATTTTTAAAACTTGATTAAAAGTTAATTTTTGACGTTGAATAAAATCATTTTCCCGATAACTAATTAAGAAATCTTCTTGGTTATTATTTAAAATTATCTCTTTAATAAGGCCTAAAGACTCTTGAACTAATTTAATAACATTATTTGACGCGATTGAAATTTTAAAACTATTTTTCTTAATTTCTGTTCGAAAGAAAGTTAATATAAGAATATAAAAAGTTCCAAATAAGAGTAGGGAGGCGAAAGTTATAGTTTTACTTATAAAAAGCAAAGCTAATATTATAGATATTGATATTACGAAAGCATAAAACAACCTTAGAGTATTTATAAGTGTTTTTACTGTAAAATCAATTTCTCTAGTACTTGCTAATATCATTTGACTGCTATTTGACATCACATGATGAAGATATGGTTTATGCAAATTATTTTTAAATATTTTGCAACTTAAATCATTTCCTATAGAAGCTGCCAATTTATTACTCAAATAAATATTAATAATTTTTAAAAATGTAGAAAAGATAACTGCCAAAATAAATGAAATTGTTACGGCAATAAATACCTCATTACTACTTTTACCAATCAGAAAAGAAAATTGATTTTGTAAATTTAAAAATAATTGACTTTGGATAAAACCATCTATATCAGTCCATATTTTTAATAGTGGATAAATTGCCCCTAAAGACAAAGCTTCTGAAACCCCACCCAGACACATTAATAGAAGTACAAAACAAAGTTGATATTTTCTCTTCCTACTTATATGAGAGAAAAGTTTTATTAGAAGTCTTGGTAAAGAATGTCTCCCTTTATTCATGAAGCACGGAAATCAATATAGAAAAAAAATATTTTCTTTTTAAATAATACAAGATTAAATAGTTAATTACTAATAAATATTTTTAGGAATAATGGAGATTCTTTATATTTTAGTACTCAAAGAAGTCTTAAATTTTTTTTTAGGGATTTTGTAGGTTATTTTTAGTTTATAAGTTCTATATTAGGATTTATTATTATTTTAGGATTAGTATCCTTTCCTAAAGAAATATAGTTTATTTTTTTTTCTGCCTTTTTAGCTATGTAAAAAGACAATAATGTTGCATCAACTAATGAAATTACTTCACCTTTAATTTTATAGTTACAATCAGATAATGGACAACCCACAATGAAAAATTGGCTATATTTTGAATTTAAAGAAAGAAAAATTATCAATGAGGGCAAAGAACCTCTTACCCATATAAAAATAGGTAGCTTCAACTTATTAAGAATTAAGTAAAAATATTTTAAGATTTTAAATGTCTTTATTTTGCCTATTTTAAATCTTGAAGAAAAAACAATCTTTTCCCAAATATATAAATCAATTAATTTATCTTTAAAGAAATTGATAACATTTAGCCAGATCTTTAATTTCACTCTTCCATGTAAGAGAAAAGGAACTCTTATTGAATTTATTCGATAATTTTTTGAAAGCACACTTAAATGATCCTGCGAGTTACATAGCTCATAAATGTTTAGATCAGCATTAATATTATGAGGATTTGAACTATTTATGGCAATAATTTTAGTTTCAAATAAATTAAGCTTATCTTTATTAATAATTTCTAGAGCATATTTTAGTTCCTCTTTATAATTTGGCCCTTTCCCAACCAAAATATAATTATAATTACCTATAAATTGACTGAGGAATTGATATCTCTTTTTTCTGTTTTTGAGAGAGAGAATAAATGGCTTTATTGACCTTAAAAATAATATTATTAGTAAATTAAATGTTTCTATCATATCGTTTTAATAAATAGAATTTTTATCAAAATTAAATTTCTTCAAGAAAAACCATTAGAACTATTAAATTGAAAATATAAACATATAAACTGATTATAAAAATTTACTAGATTGATAACTAGGAATCAATTAGAAATTTTAAGTACAGTTAAAATTATGACATATTTAATAAATTCGGTTGTTTTGATTTTAAAATAGTTTTAATCAATATAAAAGATTTTTCAAATTTTAAAATCTAATGCTTTACAAATATCCATCTAAAATAAATCTGGATCCCTTTAGAGAAGAATCACCAAAAAAAGCTTATTATGGTCTTCCTTTAAGAATAGAGTTTTGCAATTCATGTGTAATAAGTAATCAGAGACCTTCAAGTACACCCGAATTTAAAAACGACGGTAAGATTCCCAAACAAGCAATAAATTTTGATAAAAAGAATATTTGTGATGCATGTAAATCGAAATCAATTAAAAATTTAATTAATTGGGAAGATAGAGAAAATGAGTTAAAGGAATTATGTAATAAGTTTAGAAAAAATGACGGGAGTTATGATTGCCTAGTTCCTGGAAGTGGGGGCAAAGATAGTTTTATGCAAGCACATTTATTGAAATATAAATATGGTATGAATCCTTTGACATGCACATGGGCTCCAAATATTTATACTGATTGGGGATGGAAAAATCATAAAGCTTGGATTCATGCGGGATTTGATAATATTCTTTTTACACCTAATGGAATGGTGCATAGATTAATTACTAGATTAGCAGTAGAAAATTTATTTCATCCTTTTCAGCCTTTTATACTTGGGCAAAAAAATCTAGCACCAAAAATTGCTTCTTTTTATGATATTTCTCTAATATTTTATGGAGAAAATGAAGCAGAATATGGCAATCCAAAGGCAGATATGAATTCTGCTAAGAGAAGTTGGGATTATTTTTCTTCTGCCAACG
>CEUK01006160.1_pt1 | contig 10578 bp, 11 predicted proteins | sample 356451 | NCBI WGS metagenome assembly CEUK01 (sample SAMEA2622843, study PRJEB7988) | marine metagenome | isolation source: saline water (ENVO:00002010), including
ATTCTTTGAAATTATAACCAGTGTAAGATACTGGATTGTACATGCTGTAACACTCCCAGCGATCTTCATATCAGGCTTTCTTTTTGTATATACTGGATTAGCATATGATGCTTTTGGAACTCCAAGACCAGATAGCTATTTTCAGGCTTCAGAATCAAAGGCCCCTGTTGTAACTCAAAGATATGATGCTAAAGCTCAATTAGATCTTCGAACACAATAAAAGGCTTTTTAAGGTACTAATATTACTTTTAAAACTTTTTTTGGTTCTTGGCTTTTAGTCTTAGCAAATTATCAGACTTCAACTATTTATCATGCAAGTTAACGAAAATCCAAATAAAGTTCCAGTAGAACTTAATCGTACAAGTCTTTATTTAGGCGTGCTATTTATTTTGGTATTAGGAATTTTATTCTCCAGTTATTTCTTCAACTAATTTTAAATTATGAGTAACAAAAAACTTAAAGCACCTGATGGAAGAATCCCAGATAGACTTCCAGATGGAAGACCAGCTATAGCTTGGGAAAGAAGGTGGACAGAAGGATCTTTACCTCTATGGTTAATAGCTACAGGAGGAGGCATAGCTGTTATTATGGTTATCGGCTTATTCTTTGCTGGCTCTTATAGTGGAGTTGGTGCCGGAGGTTAAATTGATTTGTTATAACCAATAACTATCAGTAAATATCTTTACTTTGGATTCTGCTTGTTTTGAAGCATTTTCTTTACTAGTCATAAGCCCATCTCGCAGTGCTTGATGGGCTTTACTATTTGGCCTTTCATCATCAATTCTCTTTGCAGTTTCATATACTATTTTGTTAGCAACTAATGTATTAATTCTAAGATTTTCAATAATCATCTCAACATTTACTTCATCTTGACTTTGATTCCAGCAATCGTAATCTGTCACCATAGATAGTGATGCGTAAGCTATCTCTGCTTCCCTAGCTAATCTTGCTTCAGTATGATTAGTCATTCCTATAATAGAACAACCCCATTGTCTATATAAATTAGACTCAGCTCTTGTCGAAAATGCAGGACCTTCCATTGCAAGATAAGTCCCAGCGCGATGTAATTGTCTGCCTCCAGGAATGTGATCTTCGCCAACATCACAAAGTAAGCTTGATAAATTGCTGCAAAAAGGATCGCTCATCATTACATGTGCAACTACACCTTCATTAAAAAAAGTTGCTGGTCTGTGATGGGTTCTGTCTATAAATTGATCAGGGATAACAATGTCTAATGGTCTAATTTGTTCTTGAAGGGAACCCACAGCAGATGGTGCAATAATCCACCTTACTCCTATAGATCTTAATGCCCAAATATTTGCTTTATAAGGAACTTCTGTTGGATTGTATTTATGGTTTCTTCCGTGGCGAGCTATAAAAGCTAGTTCTAAATTGCCAATATTAAAAATTCTTATTGAATCAGAAGGTTTACCATAAGGAGTATCAACCTCAAATTCTTTTCCGCAATCTATTCCATTTATTGAATAGAAACCACTACCACCAATTACTCCTAATTTGGCCTTTTCAATAGGTAGTAAATGTTCTTTATTCATTGTTATTTAAATGTCGATAAATCATCTTGTGCTTATTGGCGGAGGACACTCCAATGCCCTTTTGCTGAAAAAATGGATTATGAAACCTAGTTTAATGCCAAATTTACCCATTTCAATTATATCCAGAGATTCGCATTTGGTTTATTCTTCAATGTATCCATCTGTAATTGCTAAATCTATTCCATTAAGTGACAGTCTTATAAATATTTACTCTTTAGCAAAATCTGCACAAATTTCTTTTATCAATAGTGAGGTTAGTGATTTAGATGTTTTGAATAAGAGAATTATTTTAAAAAATAGGCCTTTTATTAAATACTCAAAACTAGTATTGAATTGTGGCTCGCAGACATTAATATCTAAGGATTTTAAGGATTTAGTTAAAAAAAGAATTGCTTTTCCTATAAAACCTTTCTTTGAGTCTTATGAATTTATTAAGAGTGAAGATATACATAACTCGGAGAAAGAGTTACCTTTCGTAATTGTTGGGAGTGGTCTTGCAGCTGTCGAAATGGCTTTTGCTTTAAGAAAAAGATGGATAAAAAGGCGTTTAGTTTTAGTATGCAATCTAGAAAAGATTAATTATTTATTTATTAAAAAGCTTCAACAGTACAAGATAGTTTTGAAGAAGGGAATTGATTTTAGCTATAAAAGAATTCTCTTATGTACCGGTAATGAACCTTATTCATGGATAAAAAATAATTATCTCAGTTTAGATAAAAAAGGTAGGATTATGACTAACTTAGATTTGAGAGTAAATAAATATTCTGATATTTTTGCAGTCGGAGATTGCGCTTGTATGAATAGAGGTAAAAATAATTACTCTGGAATATTGGCTGTTAAGTCATCCGATACTCTCGTAAAAAATTTGATTAAAGACTTCAGAAGAGAAAAATTAACCTTATGGCATCCACAAAAAGTCGGTCTTCAATTAGTTAATTTATTTAATAATAATAATAATAGGCAAAAGACATTTGCTATTTATGGAAGACTGAAGCTTGGACCATCTTATTTTCTATGGTTATTAAAAAGTAAAATTGATAGAAATTTTGTTCATAAATTTAAATTACCTTTAACTTATTCATCTGAAGGTGAATCTATGATGAAATCAATGGATTGTAGAGGTTGTGCAGCAAAATTGCCACAAGATACTTTAAATAGCTCTTTTAGAGAAGCTGAATTAGTTAAATTTGCCGAATATCCAGAGGATGCTTCTGAAATATTTAGAAGTGATAAAGAGATTATCCTTCAAAGTATTGATGGATTTCCTGCATTGATTAGTGATCCATTTTTAAATGGAAGAATTACAACACTGCATGCTTGTTCAGATCTTTGGGCAAGCGGTGCAAAAGTCTCTTCTGCACAATTATTAATATCAATACCAAAGGGTTTAAATGATTATCAAAAATATCTTTTTTCGCAAAGCTTAGGGGGTATAAAATCAACATTAGATGAATTAGGTGGAATAATCCTTGGAGGACATACATTTGAGTCAAGGAATATCCCGAATAAGCCCTACCCTTTATCAATTGATATTTCATTAACTGTTCAAGGCATTTTAAAGGATGGTCAAAAGCCATGGAGAAAATATGGAATGAAACCTGGAGATGTTTTATTAATGTCTAGGCCATTGGGTGTGGGCATTTTCTTTGCTGCACAAATGAGAAATATAGATGTGTTTCAAAGTTATGAGAATATATTTGAAAATTTAACCTCAAGTCAACAATCGATGATTGATCAAATCAACATAATTCAAAATCAGATAGGAAAAAGAATTGTCAATGCCTCTACAGATATAACTGGTTATGGATTTTTAGGACATCTTAAGGAAATGATTGATTCCTCTAATTCAATTAGGAGAAAGAATGATTTTCCTGAATTAAAAGTACTGTTAGACCTCTCTTCATTTAAGGCTTATCCGGGTATATTTGATTTAATTAGAAAAGGGATTAAGAGTTCTTTGTATTTAGAAAATAAGAAAGTTTTTGAACAAATTGACTCACAAAAACATCTTGAAAAGATAATTGTTTTTCTTAAGAAAGATCTCTTAGACAACGAATATTTTGAAATAATTGAATTATTATTAGATCCGCAAACCTGCGGCCCACTTCTGATTTGTTGTCACTCAGAATATGAAAAATATTTCGATAATCACTGGTATAAGGTTGGAGAGGTTATTGAAAAATAATTATTTTTTCATGTAATTGTCAATCTCAATATATCTTAATCTTCTAATTTCATCACCTAATTTTTTCCCTGGTAACCATCCTTCTTCTTTTAAATTGTCTCCATTTTTCTTGCTTTTTATAAATCTATAGATCAATAGCCACCTTAGAAAAGGTTTCCATAATTCTTTATTATCACAGATAATTAACTTAATGGTTTCAGGGTCCAGATTTCTTGTTTCGATAAAGTCTGTCCACATTGATGGAGAATAATTTTTATATTTTTTATTTGATTTTAATAATTCTCTTATACATAAGAAATCATCTAATATCTTTCTATCTTTTTTATTGATAAGAAATCTTTCAGAGGTTGAATCTAATGTTTTTGAATCCTTTATGAGGTACAAGATTATTTTCCCATTAAGTTTCTTTATCCAATGTATACCTCTTAAAAATTTCTTATTTGCTTTTATATCAGAATTAATTAGTGCGATAACTCCCCACTCATCTAATTTTGAAATTATTGAAGATAAATCATCATGCTTATTTATCATACTGATCTCCATCATTAATCTAATACTGATTCCAGGTGGAAACTTTCTACGACTTTTATTTTTCTGAAATTTCCAAGGCCAAGCCTTTATTAACTTTTTTGATTGATTAAGTGATTCCTGTGAAATTTCAAAATTGAGTCTTGAGGCATATTTAGCACATCTTAAAAGGCGACTTGGATCATCTTTGAGGCTGTCATCATGTAGTAAATGAAGTTTTTTATTTTTTATATGCTCTATTCCACCAAATAAGTCAATTAATTCTTTACTGGAAATTTCATAAGCAATTGCATTAATACTAAAATCCCTCCTTTTGAGATCATTATTGATTGATGAGTCTTTTACTGTAGGATTTAAACCTGGAGCTGTATATAGCTCTTGTCTTGCTGATGCAATATCAATAGTTATGTCATTAATGTTCATTTCAACGGTGTTATAAAGCTCAAACTCTTTAATCAAGCAGTAGTCAACTTTTTCTATATTTTTTTTTATAAATTTTGCTAAAGATATTGCTGATCCTTCAATTACTATGTCAATGTCTATTGGCTTGAAAAATTTTTTTTTATGAATTTGTTTTATAAGTAAATCTCTGACATATCCACCAACAATAGCAATTTTTACATTATCATTTAAATCTATGTAGTTGCACAATAAATTAAATAAGTTAAATGGAGTGTTTAACAACTCCTCATGTATATATGAATTAAATTTATTCATATTATTTGTTAATTAATGGATCTTATTGGAGCTAATCTGGGATCTAAAATTTTACTACCTTTATCTCCAAATTTTACTGCTAAAGAAATCCTCTCTCCGCTACCAAAAATATGAATAATTTCGCCTTTACCAAATTTTGAATGAATTAAATTATCACCTACATTCCATTTTGCGCCCTTGCTTGGCCCAGAATAAAGTCTCCTTACAGAATTAATTGGATTCACATGATTTTCAGTTTCGCCTCGATCTACTCGAGTTAATCTATTTAAATGCCAATCTTTTTTTAATGAAATGCCTCCACCTTGAGGATTTTCGCTATTTATTAATTCTTCTGGAATCTCGGATAAAAATATTGAAGGTACTGTCCCCTCTCTCATTCCACCCCATAATCTTCTTTCTCTGGCATGAGATAGAAAGATCCTCTCTTTTGCTCTAGTAATTCCCACATAACATAATCTTCTTTCTTCTTCTAAAAGAGAAGGGGTATCAATTGATCTATAACTTGGGAATAGTCCTTGTTCTAAACCAGTAATGAAAACATTTTGAAATTCGAGACCTTTGCTGTTATGCAAAGTCATAAGAGTGACAGAATTTGGTAAATTCTTTTTATTATCATTGTCTGTAGTTAGAGCTGCGGTAGATAAAAAGCCTTCAGCATCTCCATTTTCAGTTTCCTCTTCATATTGAGTGGCGGCATTTATAAGCTCTTGTAAATTATTACGTCTATCTTCAGATTCTTCAGTACCACTTAGTATTAACTCATTCAAATATCCACTCTTTTCGAGTATTAATTGTAATAATTGCGATGGCCCCGAGTTTTGAAGGTAGCAGCTCAATTCATTCATTAAAGATGCAAATTCATTTATCCCTTTAGAAGATCTTCCAATAGTAGAGAGCAAGCATTCTTTGTTATTTATAACTTCCCATAAAGGAATATTTAATTGATTTGCTATATCATTGAGCTTCTTTATTGTCGTTTTCCCAATGCCTCTTCTAGGAATATTAATAATTCTAAGTAAGCTAATATTATCTGAATTATTTACGAGAACTTTTAGATAAGCAATAGCATCTTTAATTTCTCTCCTATCATAAAAACGAAGTCCCCCATAAATTGTATATGGAATTCTCCAACGAACCAGAGATTCTTCTAATACTCTGGATTGAGCTCTGGTTCGATACAAAATTGCAAAATTATTCCATTTTGGAGTCAAATTTTGATTATTAAGTGCTCTTAATTTACTTGTTATCGCTTCAGCTTCTGATATTTCATCATCACAGCTTATTAACTTAATTGAATCTCCAATACCTTTTGTTGCTTTGAGTACTTTCTCTATCCTTTCAGTATTATTTTCTATTAAAGAATTTGCTGCGCTTAAAATATTAGAAGTCGATCTGTAATTATTCTCTAACTTAACGATACAATCATTTTGATTATTAGATGTTGTTTTGAAATCTTCTTGAAATCCTATTAATATTCTGAAATCTGCGGCTCGAAAACTATAAATACTTTGATCAGCATCACCAACAACAAAAATAGATCTGTTATTCCAATTTAAAAATATCTCTGGACTAGTATTACCAGTAGTTATTAATTTAATTAATTCATATTGTGTTCTATTCGTATCCTGATATTCGTCAATAAGGATATGTTTAAATCTTTTATGCCAGTATTCTCTGATTTGTTGATTTTGTTTTAATAAAAATACAGGGAGTAAGAGTAAATCATCAAAGTCTAAAGCGTTATTCTTAGAGAGAGAGATTCTATATTTTCTATAAGCATCAGCTATGACTTTGTCAAAATGATTCTCAGAATTTTCTTCTAATTGATTTGGAGTTAAACACTGATTTTTTGCATTACTTATCGCCCATTTGATTTTTTTAGGATCAAATCTTTTAGGATCTAGCCTCATCTCTTGATTCACTATTTCTTTTATTAAAGTTTGGGAGTCGGTTTCGTCATAAATTGAAAACTGTCTATTCCATTTGAGTCCTTCAGGATCTTCATATTTATCAATATCAAATCTTAGTAATCTAGAGAATAAAGAATGAAATGTTCCAATCCATAGATCTTGCAACCTTTCATTATGAATATCAGCTATTAATTGATTTTGATCAATTTCCTTTAATGTCGACCAAGGTTGTCCAAATCGATCCGCAGATAATGAATGTGCCAAAATTATCTCAAGCCTTTTTTTCATCTCTTTAGCTGCTTTGTTTGTAAAAGTCACAGCTAGAATATTAAAGGGATTTATTTTATGATTTTCAATAAGATTTGCTATTCTATGCGTTAATGCTTTTGTTTTGCCACTACCTGCTCCCGCTACGACAAGTAAAGGGCCATTTAAATGACTTACAGCTTTAAGTTGTTCTTCATTTAATGATTCAAAAAGATAATTGTTAGTCTGATACACGAGAAATAATTTGTTTCAACTAAATAAATTTTTAAATTGTTTTTTCATAACTAGAAGATTTTTTTTCCAAATTGTCAAGAGCTTTCTTTAGTTCTTTAATTTCTTTGTTTTTGGTAATAATTCCTTTAAGGATTTGAGGCGGTATTCTTAACTTGTTACTTCTAGTAATAATTTCTTTTTCCAACCTATCTTTATATGATAAAAGTAGTTTTTTAGAAAGATGTAATTCTTGCTTATCCAAAATCAGTTTTTAAAACTAACCTATAATAACGCATATTATGCAGAATTTCCTTTAAAAATAATTATCAAAATAATCATGAATATCTATTCCAAAATAACTTTTTCATTAAGAAGAGTTGCTTTATATTAAACACAATCAATAAAACTAAGAGTCTGTACTATTGTTAGTGATGTCTATTCCTTATTGAGATAGATACATTGAACTTTATACAAAAGAATGCCACATCTCAGAAATAATGAGCTTCTTGCACATCAGCGCCAATTCTCAAATCTATTTGATAATAATGTTGAAAAAATAAAAGAATATGTTGATACTGCAAATTCACGACTAGATGCAATTATTTCAATTACAAATAATTCTCATGCCATCGCAGCTGATGCTGTTACTGCAATGATATGTGAGAATCAATCTTCATTAAAATCAAAAAATTGTGTTAATACTACTAATAAAATGTCGGTTTGCCTTAGAGATGGAGAGATAATACTGAGATATGTCACTTATTTATTAATTACGAAGGATGATTCAGTCTTAGAAAAAAGCTGCCTAAAAGATCTTAAAAATACTTACTTATCGTTAGGTGTACCCTTAATAAATGCTATTAGGGTTGTTGAGCTTATTAAAGATGCAACAATATCAGATATTAAAAGTACAGTTAATGTATCTAGTGAGAATGAAAAAATAATTTTAAATTTGATAAAGGAGACAGAAATTTATTTTAATAAAATAATTAACCTTCTTAATTAATAATCTTTCTGATCTCTGTAGAGAATGAAGTTTGCAAAATCGAATTGTGAGTTTTGTTTTTAATTACAGAATATCTAGATCTAACATTTTCTGATAAGAACCATATTCTCTCTTCACTTATTGTCTCACTATATTTTGTAATGATATTAAGTTCAGAATTATTATCTAAGTAGTATTCTGAGGCTGAATGAATTGACTCTGCATATCCTTTATCCCTAAAAATAATACCTGATCTAATATCTTTAGGAGAAAATATAAAAAGCGTTTGATTATTTTTCTTGTAATTATCTGTAGACCAATTACTCTCAGCCCTCCAAGATATATTTATTGAAAAACAAATTTGGATATCAGAATTATAGTTAAACTTTTTAATAACATTTTTAACCTTTTGATCATTATCCAAATAAGAAATCTTAATAACACTATTTGTATTCTCAAATTCTTGGAAAGCTAGTGAATGAGTACTTCTAATTGACTTCCACTCTCCAATGCTTTGAGTAATAAAATCTTTAATTGTTGTTAATTTCTTCTTCAAGTTTTTCTTCAACAGAATGATTTGTTGCTTTTTGAATCATTCTCACCATTGAATCAATCATCAAATTTTTTGCAGATGTGACTTTCATTCCTGAAGGGGTAGTAGATATTTGCTCACCTGGACGTTTATAAGATGTAGGCCTAAAAGGGGACATTTGCTAGATTTTATACTCAGTATTCAAAGATCTATTTTGCCATAAATAACTGCACAAATAAATAATTTTTGCAAAATGTCATAACTCTTTTTATTAAACATTTTTTATTTGGAAGTATTCTTTGATAACCCAGAAATTGTAGCTAAAGCGAACATTCCTAAAAGCGCTACACCAAGTAATAAACCAGCTCCTTGGCTAACCCCAGCACCAACAGCAACCAAGATTGAATCACTGATTAGAAGACTTATAAGCAGAGCAGGAGTAAATATTCGCCACCGTGTCCCTCCAATTCCGATAGCGTAGCTTAAAAAGTCAAAAAGACCTGTCATTAGCAAGCCTGTCATTAAGAAAAAGTTTTCTTCTAATTGGTTTTGGTTAAAACTTTCTATTCTCTTCATTGCTTTATTTCCAACTAACTTTCTTACAGGACCACGTCCGTAATTTCTGGCAATAAAAAAGGCAGCTTGACAAAAAATTATATCAGAAATAATTATAGTAAAATATCCTATCTTGAACCCTAATAATGATCCTGCTAGAAGAGAGTATGCAGAACTTGGAAGCGCAGGTAAAATTATGCTAATACCTCTTAGAATCAAAATACCTAATGGAGCCCAAATACCCATACTTTCAACTTTATTTCTAAGTGGATCTATCCCGTAATTCTGAATTAAATAAATGAGAACTATTGCGATAGCGACGAAAAATACTATTGTGAAGAATTTTTTTAGTTTATTCATTATTTTTAGAATTTAAAAATTGAAAATTTATTGAAATAATCATTTAAAAAATAAATGCGATCTAAAATGGAACTATTTATTCGTATTTTGCGAGTATATCAAATTCCTTGATCAACTAGCAATTTAGAATTAACTTAATAAGAATTAAATTTTTAACTTGATAAGGAATATATCCTGAAAAATTTATAGTGGTATTTAAATAATGATGATTATAATTTGATTACGAAAAATCATCAACCGCTCAATTTTTATTGCTAATCTATTTATATGTTTACTTACCGTATGTTTATTTTCATTAGGAATATTATTTTTTATGTTTTCCTTTGTTTTGTTTATATTTTCCCTTTAAAGAGTTTTGCTATAAATCATGATTGGATTAGCGTTCCCCCAAGTAAGTATGGAGAACAATTATGGGATAAGCAAAATATTAATACAAATGAAGATGGTTCAATTAGAGTTTTGAGTAAATTTGTCCCAAAAGTTAAAAATGAAATTACTAAAGAAATCTTTTATACTATGGATATTAATTGTAATGAGAAGACTTTCCGTGATGTTGCAGTAGGGGCTGATGAATTTGATGAATACCAAAATATTGCTGCTAAATGGAAATACCCAAATGGGGATAAATTGATATTAGGAGTTATTGATCAAGTATGTAAAATTAAAGATTAATATCTATGAGAAAAGTTTTTGTATAAGAAATGAGATTTCTTTTCCTCTAATTTTAAGAGTTTTTAAAGAACCTTCTTGATAAAAATGGGGCCCAAATTAAA
>CEUK01071859.1_pt1 | contig 10576 bp, 9 predicted proteins | sample 356451 | NCBI WGS metagenome assembly CEUK01 (sample SAMEA2622843, study PRJEB7988) | marine metagenome | isolation source: saline water (ENVO:00002010), including
TTCAAGACTCAATGCTGAATAATCTTTTTTTTATTGAAGACAGTAGTATTAAAATAGTTCATGAAGTTCAAACTGGTGATGTTTTAGGTTTGATAGCAGAAAAATATGGAGTTAAGATTAAGGACATAATGAGATGGAATAACCTGCAAAACACAATTATTTATTTAGGTCAAAGCATTGAAGTTTATTTTAGAGAAGAATATTCAGATCAAAAATTTGAATATTATGAAATAACGGAAAATGATTCCTATTGGGACATATCCAGTAGGTTACCTAATCACACTTTATTAGATATTTTAAAACATAATAAATACGAATCTATAAAAACAGAAAAAAAATTAAGAATAATAAACAAATAACACCTTTCTATTCTATGTTTTTTCTTGTAGGACTTTCTACTATGTTAATCATATTATTTCTTCTTTTCCCTAATACTGGTATTAATATAGGAAAATTACAATTGAATTTCATTAGTAAAAAAGAGTTTTATAAGCCAATAATTAAAACAAATCAAGTTGTTGAATTGCCAATTAATATTGACTCTATCAAAGAAGTTGATCAACATATTCAAGACAGTATAGAAAAAGTAAAACAGATTTTATTTCAAAAATATTTAGATTCCGTTTTAATTGCTGAAAAAAGAATACAATATCCAAATAATGACGTTTCAATTTTGTATCCGTTTTTTGAAAAACTGTTAAAAGCAAAAACAAATAAGGTGAGAATAATGCATTATGGGGATTCTCAGATTGAAGCTGATAGGATTTCAGGTAGATTAAGACAAAGATTACAAAAGGAATTTGGGGGATATGGATCTGGATTGAATGCTGTTATTCCAGCTACTAGAAAAATTAGTGTAAGAAATAAATTATCCAATAATTGGGTAAGAAGAACTGGTTTTGGCCCTTATGTTGATACCATAGTAAAGCATAAAAATTATGGTGCAATATTTTCTTTTTGTGAAATAACACCAGACACCAATCTTTTAGATTCAGTTTTTTACGATGGAATTATTAAAATTTATAAACCTATAAAGTCTTATAAGAAGGCTAGAAACTTCCAAGAACTGAATATTTATTATTCATCTATTGAAGAAAGCTACATTAGTTATACTATAAATGACACTATTATTTTTTTAGACACTTTAAACTCTACTAATTCAATTAAGAAAAAGTCATTAAGCTTTAATAAAGCTCCTGAATCTATTGAAATACAAATAAAATCTAGTATGTCACCATTAATATATGGACTTTCATTAGAAGGAGAAAATGGAATTGTGGTGGATAATATTCCATTAAGAGGAGCTTCTGGGACTGAATTTGCTAAGATAGATTATTCATCATTAAAGCAAATGCACCATTTATTGATGCCTGATTTTTTTATTTTGGAATTTGGAGGTAATGCGATTCCTCACATTAAAAACAAAGACCGAGCAAAGAACTATGGTAAATTCTTTAAAAAACAGATAAATAAAATCAAAAAGATTAATCCGAAATCAATAGTTTTAGTTATTGGCCCAGGAGATATGGCTAAAAAAGAAAAAACAGAGCTTATATCTTATCCATTAATTGAAGAAGTTAGAGACGCTTTAAAAAAAGCAGCATTTGAGACTAATTCTTGTTTTTGGGATATGTATTTAAATATGGGTGGTGAAAATTCTATTATTGATTGGTCTAAAAAAACACCTTCATTAGCAGCGAGGGACTATATTCATTTCACCAATAAAGGTGCACGTGAAATAGCAGACCTATTTATTGAAGACTTAATGAACGACTTTAAAAATTATTTAGAATATAAAAATGAAAATTAATAAAACACATATTTCTATTTTATTAATGTTGTTATCATTTTATGGCTATACGCAAAGGTATCCTCATGGATACGTGGATTACCCATTTATTAAAAAAGATAAAAACAGGATTCATTTTTCTGACTCTGAAAATTGGAATAGTTTTTTTAAGAAAGCATACCTTCAGTGGACTCAAGGTGATCAACGAATTAACATTGTGCATTTTGGAGGGTCTCATGTGCAGGCTGATGTGTGGACTAACAGAATGCGTCAACACTTTCAAAATATTTCACCATATAATAATTCTGGAAGAGGTATGTTGTTCCCATTTAGACTAATTTCTTCAAATGGCTCCCCATATTTAAAGTCTTCTTTCTCTGGTAAATGGATAGGAAATAGAAATTCTGTTAGTTTTCACACCCCGCCATTTGGCTTATTAGGAGCACGTGCAACCTTTATAGATTCTATTTCAATAATTAATTTTTGGGTTAATAAAGAACATTGCGATGATTGTGTTTTTAATCAGCTAGATGTTTTTTATTCCGATTCTATGAATAATTATTGTATTGAATTTTTAAATGACTCATTAAAATGGATAAAAGAGAATAATTCTTTAGGTATAACCTCATTTAAACTATCTAAGCCAAAGGACAGCATAAGTATTTCAATCAAAAAATTAGATACGTTAAATTCAAAATTTGATCTTTTTGGAGTAGGTTTAAATAATAACAACTATGGATTTTGTTATAATTCTGTTGGAGTAAATGGAGCAAGTGTACCTAGTTATTTGAGATGCGAGAAATTACAAGATCAATTAGATAGAATTTATCCAGATTTAGTTATTTTTTCAATTGGAATTAACGATGCTTATGAACCTTCTTTTTCAAAAGAAAAATTTATGCAGAATTATGATTCTATTATTCAAATTGTAAAAGAAAACAATCCTAACGCAGCTATTTTATTAACTACTAATAACGATAGCTATTATAATAGAAAAGCACCAAATGAAAGAGGGATAATTGTTCAAGAAGCTATGTTTGAATTAGCTAAAATACATTCTTGTGCTGTTTGGGACTTTTTTGAAATTATGGGAGGGCTAAACTCTATATTAATTTGGGAAAAATACTCAATGGCTAAAAAAGATAAAATTCATTTAACAACTAAAGGATATAAACTAGTAGGTGATCTACTCTTTGAAGCTATTATGAAGTCTTATAAAAATTTCCTTCAAACCAATGGGTGAATTTTCTACATATAAGTTTTTTGAATGGCTGATTGATCCATTTATAATTTCTGGTGAGCACCCAATGATTTTTACAGAATATCCTTTTTGGCTGTTTTTTCTATTAGTATTAATGGGTTATGGATTTATATACAAACACTTAAAATTAAGAAGTACATTTTTATTTTTAGTAAGTATATATTTCTATTATAAAACAAGTGGATTTTTCTTTAGTATTTTATTGTTTTCAACAATTATAGACTACTATATTGGAAAAGGGATTCACAATTCTAATAGTGATAAAAAAGCTAAGTTATTACTTGCATTTAGTGTTACAGTAAACTTATTAGTTCTAGTCTATTTTAAGTATGCTTATTTTTTTGCTGATTCATTTAACAGCTTATTTGGTTCTAATTGGCACCCGATCAATAATTTTGCTTTATTAACGAATAAAATATTTGAAACCAGCTTTAGGGTAGATCAAATATTACTGCCAATAGGAATATCTTTTTATACTTTCCAAACTATGTCCTATGCAATTGATATTTATAGAAAAAAATTAAAACCAGTTAATCAACTTGTTGACTTTGGTTTTTATGTTTCTTTTTTCCCACAATTAGTAGCAGGACCAATTGTTAGAGCTTCAGAATTTATTCCACAAATTTACAAACCATACCAATTATCTAAACAAGATTTTGGTATGGCACTGTTTTGGATTATAAATGGGCTATTAAAAAAGTTTTTATTAGCCGATTACATTGCTGTAAACTTTGTGGATAGGGTGTTTGATAATCCAAGTATGTTTTCAGGATTAGAAAATTTAATGGCACTATATGGATATTCTTTACAGGTTTATGCTGATTTTTCTGGTTATACCGATATAGCAATTGGAATTGCTTTATTAATGGGGTTTAATTTACCTAAAAATTTTAACTCACCATATAAAGCAGATAACTGTGGCAATTTTTGGAAAAGATGGCATATTTCATTGTCTTCATGGTTAAAAGACTATTTATACATACCAATGGGGGGGAATAGAGGAGGATCTTTATTTAGTTCCATTGCTTTAGGGTTTATAATTCTTTTTGTTTTTTTAATTAGTGGATCCTTTTCTTTGTTATTTGCAATAATATCCTTTGTCTTTTTAAGTAGGGTTATTGGCGAGCTTATCCCTAAGTTTAATGGATGGTATCTTACTAATATAAATATTATGTTAACAATGTTATTGGGAGGACTATGGCATGGCGCAAGTTGGAATTTTGTATTATGGGGAGCTTTAAATGGTATAGGAATTGTTGTATATAAATTGTGGAGAAAAATTAGTCCATGGGAGGATAAAACAAAATGGTGGAATAGGATATGGGGAATAATTTTAACATTTAACTTTGTTTCTTTTACTAGAATATGGTTTAGGAGTGGATCTATTAATTCTTGGGAAGAGATAGATAAGGGGCACAATATTTTATCAGAATGGTTTACTGCAAATGAAATGTTAAATCAATTATTATTTGATTTTAGATGGTCCTTTTTAGGCGATGTAGTTTCTGTTTATTACAATGTTATATTAGTGATAATTTTAGGATTTATGATTCATTTCGTACCTGAAAAATGGAAAATTTGGTACAGACAAAAGTTTGCAAATTCCCATGTTTCCATCCAGCTTTTAGTTTGTTTTGTTGCAGTATTTATAATGTATCAAATAGCAGCCACTAGCTTACAACCATTTATATATTTTCAATTTTAGAAATTATGCCAGCAATTAAAAATGCATTACTTAGATATAGGATTATTGATAGATCTATAAGAAATGAATATGTTCCCTTCCCTTCAAAAGAGCAATTAAGACAAAACTGTGAAGAAGAAATGTATGGGAGCTCTAACGGAGAGCATATTTGCCATTCTACTATAGAGAAGGATATTTTTGCCATGAGAATGGAGCACGATGCTCCAATTTCATACAGCAAAAGAGAAAGAGGGTATTATTATACTGACCCTGATTTTTCTATGGATGATGTTCCTTTAACAGAGAAAGATATTAATGCAATAAAATCAGCATCCATCATTTTAAATCAATTTAAAAACACTAGTCTTTTTGGACAGTATGAATTTGCAATTCAAAAAATATTAGATAGAGCTATTAGTACTCAAAAAACTAAATCAATTGACAAAGAAGTTATACAATTTGAAAGTTTACCTACAGTTAGGGGAAATGAAAATTTAGAATTATTTCTTGAAGCTATAAAAGGAAAAAATGTAGTTCAGTTTCAATATGATAATTTTATTAAAAACGAGAAAACTACAAGAAGAGTTCATCCTTATCTTTTGAAAGAATATCGAAATAGGTGGTACCTTATAGGTAAAAGCGAATTAAAAAATAAAGTTATCACCTTTGGTTTGGATAGAATATTTAACCCAATTTCTTTAGAACAAAAATATGTCCCGGATAATAATTTTTCAGCAGATATCTATTTTGAACATTCTTTAGGGATAACAGTGTATGATAAACTTCCAAATGAGATAATTATTGAGACTAATCCAGTATTATCCAAATACTTAATGTCTCAACCAATCCATCATTCTCAAAAAATAATTGAGATTAAGCCTAATGGAAATCATGTATTTGGATATTATTTACTTATTACCTATGAGTTAAAAATGGTCCTAATGGGTTTTGGTAAAGAATGTAAAATAATTGCGCCTAAAGAATTGAAGAAGGAAATTATGGAAGACCTAGAGCTACAGCTTAATAATTATAAAGAATAGTATTATTAATTAAAAATAATTTTCTTTGCAAGAATTCCTTCCAGAAAACCTAAAAACATAGTAGGCATTAAATTTTATGAGAAGTTTTTTATTAGTAATAGCATTTTTATATAGTTCATTCTTTTCAGCTCAAATGTTAAAAAATGAAGATGGAAGGGTTTTATCGGAAGAGCCTTTTTTTAATGAGAAATTTATTAAGTCTGTTAAATTAAAATCTTTAGTCGGGAGTGTTTCTACTAAAAGAGAATTAGGATCAATTAAAACTTCAAGCAAAAGAAATAATTTCCTTTTTGATAAAAATGGGTACTTAAAAGCTCATTATAAAACTAAAATTAGCCACAACAAAAGAGATACTAATTTTATTTTTTATGAATATAATTCAAATGGTAATATGATGGTTAAAAGATATAGTGATTCCTATGGTTTTTATTCCTATTCGTATAAATATAATGAGGATGGTTTGAGGTCTAATCAAGTATATGCAAGAGAAAAAAACGCCTCTAGAGGGAAGATAAATTTTTCAGTATTAGAAAGACATGTTGTTTTTGAGGAATCCTATAAGTATCTTAAAAAAGATACAACCATTATTAAAACTGTTCTTAATAGTAATGGCCGTCCGTATCAAGAACAAATTTCTTTTTATAATTCTTTAGGTTACTTAATAAAAGTAAACACAAAACTGCTTATTAATAATAAGCGTAAAACAGAAATTTATCAATATAACGAAAAAGGCTATTTGAAATCAATTAATTATTTTAAAGAGAGTTCTACATCTCCATATAAAGGAATTAGATATGATTATGACGCTTTAGGTAATGTTACCTTTATAGATGAATATAAAGACTCTAAAAGAATCATTCATAAAGAATTGTTGTACGAACCCTCCACTCTTATTTTAAAAACTATTCTTTCACAAGATTTAATAACTAATTTGATTACCATAACTAAGTTTAAGCCTAAATTTTATAATTAGTTTTGTATTTTATATGAAGTATATTTTAATTGCGTTAATTTTTATAGGTTTCAGTTCTTGTAAAGAACATCACCCGCTTGCGGATCAATTATGTGATTGTTACTCTCAACTTCACCGTGCTTACAGTGATAGCGCAGTTGTTTTTTGGGGAGATTCTTGTAAAGCTCTTCATATTAATATAATATTACAGCTGGAGGAGGATGCTGCAGAAAAAAAAATATTTGATAAGGCCTATAGAAGGTGTCAGTAATTAATGAAAAAAATTTACAATTATATAGCCGGGGAGCACATACCTGCATTAAGTGAGAATTGGATTAATAACTATAATCCATCATTGGGGAGTGTTTATAGCTTAATACCAGATTCAGATGAGTCAGATGTTGAAAAAGCTCAATTAGCAGCACAAAATGCATTTCCTTCATGGAGTTCAACGCCAGCAGCTGAAAGATCCAAAATAATTCAGAAAATTGCTTTTTTAATTGAATCAAGGGTAGATGATTTAGCTTTAGCTGAGTCAGAAGATAATGGCAAGCCTGTTTCTTTAGCTAAAAAAGTAGATATTCCAAGAGCTTCTAGTAACATGTCATTTTTTGCTACTGCAATTCTTCATGATAGTTCTTTAGCTCATCAAATGAGCAAAGAGGTAATTAATTACACTTTAAAAAAACCTATTGGAGTTGTTGGTTGTATTTCTCCATGGAATCTTCCTTTATATTTATTCACATGGAAAATTGCCCCAGCTCTTGCTGTTGGGAATACGGTTGTAGCTAAACCATCAGAAATTACTCCAATGACAGCATATTTGTTTTCAATTATTTGCAAGGAGGCAGGACTTCCTGATGGGGTGTTAAATATTGTTCATGGATATGGTCCTAAAGTTGGTTCAGCTATCACAAAGCACCCTAATATAAAAGCAATATCCTTTACAGGAGGAACAAATACAGGAAAAGAAATAGCAAAAGTTGCAGCTCCAATGTTTAAAAAGCTAAGTTTAGAATTAGGAGGTAAAAATCCAAATATTATTTTTGATGACTGTGATTTAGATAAAGCAATATCTACATCTGTGTTAAGTTCATTTGCTAATCAAGGTCAAATCTGTTTGTGCGGTTCTAGAATTTTTGTTCAGAAAAAAATTTATAAAGAATTTAAAGAAAGGTTTATAGAAAAAGTAAATCAATTAAAAGTGGGCGATCCATTGTTGCCAGCTACTAAAATTGGAGCATTAGTTTCAAAACCACATATGGATAAAGTATTAAGCTATATAGAATTAGCAAAGGAGGAAGGTGGAACGATTATAGCAGGAGGCCAACAATTAAATTTAGATGGAAGATGTAAAGATGGATATTTTATACAGCCAACAGTAATTGAGGGACTGAAGTTTGACTGTAGAACAAATCAAGAAGAAATTTTTGGTCCTGTTGTTACCATTATGCCGTTTGATACGGAACAAGAAGTATTGACTTACGCTAATAGTACCGTTTATGGTCTTAGTAGTACTGTTTGGACAAATGACTTAAATAAAGCAAGCAGAATGTCAGAAAACCTTCAAGCTGGGATAGTATGGGTTAATTGTTGGTTGGTTAGAGACTTGAGAACTCCATTTGGTGGGGTTAAAAACTCAGGATTAGGTAGAGAGGGAGGCTTTTATGCGCTTAACTTCTTTACTGAATCGACCAACGTATGTATAAATATTAATTAATTTTATAAAATAAAATAGACAAATGCAATCATCAAAAATAAGTTCAGATAAAGCTCCCAAACCAGTAGGATTATATCCTCATGCTAGAAAAGTAGGTGATTTGTTGTTTTTATCCGGAGTAGGGCCAAGAAAAGCTAATTCTGGAGAAAATGATAGCGATGTTCCTGGTTTAGAATTAGACCATAATGGAAATTTTAAATCATTTGATTTTGAAGCTCAGTGCCACAGTGTTTTTCAAAATGTAAAAATAATTTTAGAAGAGAGTGGTTCATCATGGGAGAATCTAGTAGACGTTACGGTTTTTTTAGTTAATATGAAAAGAGATTTCCATGTTTACAATAAAATATATGCTGAATATTTTAAAGATAACCAACCATGTCGAACAACAGTAGCGATTGATTCTTTGCCTACACCAATAGCAATAGAATTAAAGTGTATAGCAACGATTTAAAATAAATAATCAATGAAAAGATTAGTTAGTCAATTTACAAAACAATTATTAGAGGCACTTGAAATAGGCAAAAGCGCAAAATTAAAAACTAATAAAAATGAAATTTCTTCAATGGTTATTACTGGTCTTGGCGGTTCTGGTATTGGTGGAACAATTGCTATTCAATTAGTTGCCGCTCAATTGAAAATTCCTGTGATAATTAACAATGACTATACATTACCAGAATTTGTTAATGAAAATACATTGGTAATTGTATCTAGTTTTTCAGGTAATACGGAAGAAACTCTAGAAGCATTAAAAAAAGCGCAATTAGCTAAAGCTGAAATAGCATGCATTACTTCTGGAGGTAAATTGGCTGAAATAGCTAAAACAAAAAATTATAATTTAATTATACTTCCTAAGGCATTCTCTCCTAGAGCTATGTTGACGTACTCTGTTGTTCAACAATTATTTTTGTTTAATCACTATGGACTAATCAATGATTCATTTATTAATGAAATTGTATCTACAGTTTCTTTATTAGATAAAGAGATTGATAATATTAAGGATTTAGCTCATCAGACAAGTCTTTTATTACATACTAAAACATTTGTTTTGTATTCAGAATCATCTATCGAAGGGGTTTTAACAAGGTTAAGGCAACAGATTAATGAAAATTCCAAATGTTTAGGTTGGCATCATGTTGTTCCTGAAATGAATCACAATGAATTAGTTGGATGGGCAGGAGGAAAATCTGAATATACGGTAATATTACTTAGAAATTCTTATGAATTTTCAAGATCTAAGGTAAGATTAGATTTATCCAGAGATATTATTAAAAAGTATACTCCAAATGTTATTGAGTTACATGCTAAAGGAGAATCATTAATTGAGCAATCTTTTTATCATATTTTACTTGGTGACTGGATTTCCGTTTATTTAGCCGAATTAAATCAAGTAGATGACGTTGAAGTCAAGGTGATTGATTATTTAAAAGGAGAATTGGCTAAAATATGAGCCTTCCTAAAGTTATCTTTAACGATTTAGGATTAATTGATTATAAAGAATCTTGGGACTATCAAACTAATCTTTTTGATTCAATCGTTCAGCAAAAGATTTTCAACAGAAAAAATCCGGAAAATCAAAAAATTACAGAAAATTATTTATTGTTTTGTGAGCATCCGCATGTTTTTACCCTTGGTAAAAGTGGTTCTGAAGAAAATTTATTAATTAAAGGATCACAACTTAAAGAAAAAGGGGCTAATTATTATAAAATTAACAGAGGAGGTGATATAACTTATCATGGTCCTGGTCAATTAGTGGTATATCCAATTTTTGATTTAGACCATTTTTTTACAGATATCCATAAGTACCTTCGATATTTGGAAGAAGCCGTGATATTAACTTTGCAGGAATATGGTATTAAAGGGGAAAGAGTAGATGGCTTAACAGGTGTTTGGATTGATGGCAATCAACCATCTGCTCGAAAAATATGTGCTATTGGAGTTAAGAGCAGTAGATGGGTAACCATGCATGGAATAGGGTTCAATATTAACTCTCATTTGGAATACTTTAATTATATTGTACCATGTGGGATTGATGACAAGGCAGTTACTTCCATAAAAAATGAGATAGGTCAAGCAGTTAATATGGAAGAATTAAAAAAGAAATTAAAAATTAACCTTGCCAATATCTTTAAT
>CEUK01077705.1_pt1 | contig 10576 bp, 12 predicted proteins | sample 356451 | NCBI WGS metagenome assembly CEUK01 (sample SAMEA2622843, study PRJEB7988) | marine metagenome | isolation source: saline water (ENVO:00002010), including
TATAAGATATAAAAGAAAGCAACCCAAACAAAACAGAAAAACATGAAAATATTATTACTTTTTTTGAGTTGTAAGTTTTTTTCTCATTCATAGACAACTAATTTAATACCTCAATAGATAAATATACATTTTTAAGGGGTCTATTTTTACCATCTGTAATAACCTTTGCAATTTTATCAACTACAGACATACCACTAATTACTTCTCCAAAGACAGTATATTGATTATCTAAATGTGGATTACCACCAATTGAATTATAGATATTTCTATTTTTTTTAGGAATTATGATATTATATTTTTTCTCAATCTTATCCATGTAACTATTAGACAATGGTCCCTTTTGAACAATATAAAAATTATATGGGCTGGAAGATGGATCATGTTTAGTCGGGTCCATAAAGTATTGTTCTTGAACAGCCATAGCAAGGGCACCTCTTTTATGAATATGCTCCTTGTTGATTTCAGGTGGGATTTTATAATTTCCAATTTTAGCCATTTTATGAAACATGTTATCCTTATCACTATTACCTCCTTGGATCATAAAGTTATTTATTACTCTATAAAACAATGTGGAATCAAAAAACCTCTTCTTTGCTAACATTATAAAATTTCCTCTATGCATTGGAGTATCATCATAGAGTTTAATTTTAATACTTCCATATTTTGTAATAATCTTAATTTTGTTAGAAGGGTTTTTCCTTGCAAAATCTTTCAATTTCTTCTTAACATTACTATTATTTATTAGATTAGAATAAAAGTCTTTAGATGATTTAGGAGTTTTTTTAACTGAATTTATTTTCTTTTTAACTACTACCTTCTTTTTCTTTTTTAAAACCTTAGGTGGTGGATCATTGTTACAGTTAGTAAATGAAATAGCAATACAGAAAGACATTAATATATTTTTCATGCTAATAAAGAAATAGATAAAATTATATCTGCTAAAAAAACAATACTTGTAATAAAATAAGCAGAAAAAACATATAAAATACTAGGCCCTTTGGAAAATATTGTAATTAGAGGGAGTAGTAGTATTATTAAAAAAACATAAAATCCTGCATAGGTAGATTGATAATTGAATAATCTAGTTACTTCACCATCTACTTTAAAAGAAATATAAATCTCTTGGTTAAAAATAGGAGTAATCTCACATCTATATACTTTTGGATTTGCTTTATTTAGTTGGTCTATTTTTTCCAATTTAATTGCAAACTCATCATATTCAATAGATTTATTTTCTTTATCATCAAGGGAAATTACCATTGTGCTAGTGGTTGAATTAATATAATCAAATCCATAATCGACAATATTTGAACTAGGAGTTAAAACACAAAAATCTAAAAATATTATAATGGCATATCCAATACTAATCCAGCTTACTAAAGGCACTAACCAACCCTTGTAAGAATTCTGAATTTCATCAAAACTTATTTTTGCTATATTATCTTCCTTGATTTTTTTATATCTAGCATAATTCTTTGCCCATTCCATTCTCCTTTTAAGTTCGTCATTTGATTCTGTTTTAGTTGGCGGAGAGGGTTTAAAAACTGGAGCTTCATCTTCGTACTCTTCTGTTAAAAACGCATATGCTTCATTTACTTTGATGAAAATATCGTGAGCATGCTTAGATTTATTTCTATCAGGATGATATTTCATTGCTAACTTTCGATAAGCAAGCTTTATCTGACTTTTATTTGCAGATTTTGAAACACCTAATACCTTGTGATAGTCTTTTTTCATATATTATTACTAAACATAAGCATTTTTGAACATGAAAGAAATATAAATTAATCTATATTTCTATATTTGAAAAAAATCATAATTTTTACACCATGTCACACAATTTATTAAAGGGAAAAAGAGGAATAATATTTGGAGCTCTAAACGATATGTCTATAGCTTGGAAAGTTGCTGAAAGAGCTCACGAAGAAGGTGCTACATTCACACTCACAAATGCTCCTATTGCTATGAGAATGGGTGCTATTAATGAATTGGCAAAAAACACTAACTCTGAGGTTATTCCTGCTGATGCTACTTCAGTAGAAGATTTAAAGAACCTTTTTGAAAAATCTCAAGAAATATTAGGAGGAAAGATTGATTTTGTTCTACACTCCATAGGAATGTCTCCCAACGTTAGAAAGAAAAAACATTATACTGGATTAAATTACGAATGGTATAAACAAACACTTGATGTTTCTGCTACATCACTGCATAAAACACTTCAGGTAGCTAAAGAAATGGATGCTATCAATGAATGGGGATCTGTTATTGCACTTACCTACATAGCTGCACAAAGAATTTTTCCTGACTACAACGATATGGCTGATGCAAAATCATTGTTAGAATCTATTACTAGAAGTTTTGGATATCATTATGGTACTGCAAAAAAAGTTAGAGTAAACACTATATCTCAGTCACCGACAGTAACTACTGCAGGAAGTGGCGTATCTGGATTTGATAAATTCATAAGCTTTAGTGAAAACATGAGTCCACTAGGAAATGCTGGTGCAATTGACTGTGCTAACTATTGTATTACCATGTTTAGTGATTTAACTAAATATGTAACTATGCAAAATCTTTTTCATGATGGTGGATTCTCTACAACAGGTGTTACCACCGCTGTTATGGATCGATTTGCTGAAGAATGATCCAGGAAATATATAGTAAGTTTATAGAATGTGATAAGCGAGTCACAACAGACACCAGAAAAATTACTCCTGGATGTATTTTCTTTGCGCTTAAAGGACCAAACTTTAATGGCAATCAATTTGCAAAAGATGCACTAACAAAAGGAGCTAAATTTGCTATAATTGATCAGAAAGAATTTTTTGTTGAAGGAAAAACTATTTTGGTAAAAGATGTATTGGCTACTCTTCAAGTACTAGCTCAGTTTCACAGAAATCAGTTTAAAATCCCTGTTATTGGAATCACAGGTACTAATGGGAAAACTACTACAAAAGAACTTATAGGAGTAGTTCTTTCTTCAAAATACAATACACTTATTACAGAAGGTAATTTAAACAACCATATTGGAGTTCCACTAACACTTCTGAAAATTAATTCTAAACACGAAATTGCAATAATTGAAATGGGAGCAAGCAAAATTGGTGATATTAAAGAACTTGCAGAAATTGCTATGCCTACCCATGGAATAATCACTAATATTGGAAAAGCTCATCTTGAGGGATTTGGGAACATTGAAAACATCAAAAAAACCAAATTAGAATTATACAATTATATTATTAATAATGATGGTCAAATTATAATTAACCAAGATGATAAAGTACTTACTAATGAGGTTCCAAGTTCAATTACCACCCATAAATATGGTGTTAAAGATGGTTCAATTAAAGGTGAGATTTTAGCTTACAACCCCACAATTGATATACGCATAAGTTTTTTAGATAATAAAGATGTTAATATAAGCACCTCTTTGCTTGGTGGTTACAATTTACTCAACATAATGGCTGCTGCCTGTATTGGAAATGTATTTGATGTTTCAGAGTCATTAATAGCTAAATCCATAGAAAATTACCATCCAACAAATAATAGATCTCAATTAATTAAAACCAATAAAAATATAATCATAGCTGACTGCTATAATGCAAATCCATCTAGCACGCTTGAATCTATTACTAGCTTAAAAGCAATGGATAAAAAAAATAAAATAGCCATTTTAGGAGACATGTTAGAACTTGGTGATCATAGCGATAAAGAGCATCAAATAATAGTAGATTATTTACAAGAAAATAAAATAGATAGCTTTTTAGTAGGGAATTGTTATGCAAATACTAAATCTATTTTTACTAATTTTAAAAATACAGCTGAATTAATTAAACATCTTGAAGAAATAAATTTAACTCATTATGTTATTTTACTAAAAGGTTCTAGAGGTATTCAGTTAGAAGAGTTATTAATTAAAAATATTCTATAATGGGAATTGGTGAGTTACTTATATTTCTTTTTATTTCTGCCATTTTTACTGGAGGAATTATCGTGGGCTATAAGCTTTATAAGCTAAATATGAAAGACCATTTAAAGAAAAAAGAAAGAAACGAAAGAATAAGAGCTAAGAAAGAAAATCAAAAAGATTAATCATGTTTGGGAATAAAAATATGCAAGAAATGATGGCTAAGCTGCAAGAAATGCAAGGAGCTGTAGAAGATTCTAAAAAAAGACTGGAAACCATATGTGTTAAAGGAGATGCTTTTGATGGGAAAGTTCGATTTATTATGGATGGAAACAGGAAACTTCAAGAACTTCATATTGATGATGAAATATATTCATCTACTTCTAAAGAAGATTTCACTAAAGAGCTTATTGACGCATTTAACACTGCAATTGAAAATGCAAATCATGTTAATGAAAATGAACTAAAAAACACTGCTTTTAATATGATTCCAGGAATGGATAAATAAAACCTAACTCGTTTTTCTAAAACTAAATTGTCCAGGACTAACCATCTCATTTTTAACTGCATACATAACAATACCAGCGGTATTGTTAACTCCTAGTTTTTTCATTATATTTTTCCTATGGGTATTGATTGTATGATTACTTAAATATACTATTGCCGCAATTTGAGAATTTGTATAACCTTCGGCAATAAATTGAATTATTTGTAATTCTCTATTACTTAATTGAACAGGACCTGACTTTAAAGAGTTAAATGATATTTTTTTAATATTTACATTTTCATCTCTCATTTGTTTTACAATATCCGCACAAAAGAATTTATCTCCTTTGTTAGTTGCTTCAAAAGCTTCATTAATTTCTTTAACAGAACATTCCTTTTTAATATGACTTTGTACACCAGCTTGAATTGCTTTTACAATTGTTTGAGCATTGATATAAGGAGTGATGGCTATAATAATAACATTATTAAAACTATTTTTAATATCAATCACTTGGTCTAAAGAAAATCCTTTAGATGTATAATCTATAATAAGAAAAACATTATCATCAATAGAAAGTGCAGAATGTAGTGAGTCAAAATTATCCACTAAACTTATCTCATTATCAAATTTTGATTTTAAAATAGATTTCAATCCTTTTAAAATTAATTCTGAACTATCTGCTATGATTATAGGCTTTTGCAACTCTTATTAAGAATGATTATAAATAAAGTATATTTTAAGCAAATATATGATTATGAAATTAAAAACCATATTTTGTTTATTAAACTACATATTATAGAATAATGTACAGTAAGGAATATGTTAAATCAAATAAGATTTTATTTTACACAAGTTTTGGCAGATATATGGGTAAAAATAGATCCATTTACAATAAAAAAATAAAATGGCTCAACTATCCAACTAATGTTAAAAACATTTACATAAGACTAAATGTAAACAATAAAATTGCTGCAGTTTATATTGATATACAGCATAAAGATGAAGATATTAGATCACTGTTTTTTGATCAGTTTATGGAACTTCAAACCGTATTCAAATCTATTTTAGGAGAAAAATGGAATTGGGAAAAAGAAACCCATAATGAAAATGGTATTGCTTGTAGTAGAATTTCCACAAAAATTGAAAATGTCAATATTTTTGAAAAAAATACTTGGCAAAATATTTTTAAATTCTTTGAATATAACCTGCTAAATTTTGATGAATTCTGGAATGAATTCAACGAAGTTTTTAAACAGTTAGAGGATTAATTCAAATGTTTGTCTAATAAGTCATTAATTTCTTTATTAGAAATAGCATTTCCACTTTCATCATAAATTGCTGGTTGTGGGGCAAAAGGCGAAATAATATTCCCATTTTTATCCAAAAGAATAAACCTAGGAATTCCTCTAATTACATAATCTTGAGCAAAGGAGGATTTCCAAGCGTTTTCAGCAATTAATTGAATTCCCTTTAGCTCCTTATCCTGAACCATTTTTCTCCACTTATCTTCGCTTTTAGGATTATCAATAGAAATACTAACAAAAGCAACATCCTTAGCTCTGTAATCTTCTTCCAACTTTTTCAAATATGGGAATTGAGCTTTACAGGGACCACACCAAGTTGCCCAAACATCAATGTAAACTAATTTACCTTCTAAATCATTTAAAGAAACTGTATCTCCGTCAATACTTTTATAACTAAAACTTGGAGATGGATTTCCCTTTACTAAAGAGTTTATCTTATTGTAAAGCTCCGTGTATTTAGCCAACTCTTTATCATCTTTGACTATTCTTGTTAATGCTTGATAGTTTGCTTCAATCTGATCCTCGCTGTAAAAAGAAATTCCCCTTGCTATTAAATTAGTAATTATTTTACGCTGTAATCCGGTAAGTTCATTTTCAAATAAATGGATGCATTCTTTATTATTTGCCACTATACCAACTTTGAAATAATTGTTCAAACAATTTTTAAAATAATTATTGCTTTTATAAAGAACAGTATCTTTAAAGTCTATTGTACTTAATGTGCTTAATAAATAATCACTAATTTCTTCATTGGATTCTTTATTAAAATAAGAGTCCCCAGATTTATTCAAAACATTATTAAACATTTCATATTTAAATCTATTTTTTTGAGAATCTTCAAATTTCTTGTTTTCTAACTCTGCATCAGTAAGCAATTGAAATAATCCCTTATAAAAATCACTTTGATGATTAAAATACTCTTGCTCAGTCATTGATCCTTTTGTCTTATACCCAACTTCTTTTTGTTCATTATATAAAAAATATTTAGCGAAAAAATTATTCGGCTTCTCTCCTATTCCCTCATAAGTAATCGTTTCATCAAATTCTTTTGTATCTAGAGTTATATTCAAATCATACCCATGCTCTAAATATAGAGCTGTACTTTCATTACCATCACTGAAAGTGTATTCACCATTAATCTCTATTTGAAGACTATCAGAAAAACAACCATCTTTAAGATCAATAACTTTATAAAATCTTTTTGGGCCCCATATCTCCACTTTATCTTTAAAAGGATTTTGAATACATCCTGATAATTTAACAGCTTGTGCATCAACATTACTAACAAATAGTATTAAGAAAGAAAAAGATATTATTTTAAAATATCTCAAATAATTAATTTTTAAAATCATTGTACTTAGATTTACACTTTATTTATAAAGTCACAAATCTAATAATTAGTAGATAACCATACTTATTTAGAATGAAAAAAGGAGAAGTTATTACATTAGAAATTGAAGATTATGCTTTTGGAGGAAAAGGTATTTCACGAATTAAAGAGGATAATACTATCGTTTTTGTAAATAATGGATTGCCTGGTCAAACTGTTAATGCAAAAATAACTAAAAAGAAGCAGAATTTTGCTGAAGCATCTATTGTAGAAATAATTAAAAAATCTCCATTACAAATTGAACACCCATTCCAACCTATTTCAGGTGGCCCATATATTGATTTAGACATCCTAGAACAAAAGAATATGAAGCAAAAAGTTTGCTTCGAAGTTTTTGAAAAAATTGGTCATCTAAAAAACCCTGAAAATTATTTTGATAATTGGATAAGCTCTCCTTCTTCTCATCACTACAGAAATAAAATGGAATATTCCTTTTCTTCCATTGAATATGATTTAAATAAAAATACTGTAGTAGATGATTCATTTGCTCTTGGGTTCAAGAGAAAAGGCACATGGTGGATGGTTGAAAATTTAGATAAAGATTCTGGATTATTTGACAAAGAATTAGAAGATAGCTTGAATAATATTAGAACATATCTCAAAGAAACTAAATTACCAGCATGGCATCCACCCAAAAAAATTGGTTTTTTTAGACATCTTGTTGTAAGAAAAAGCTACACTAATAATCAGCTGTTATTTAACATAGTTACTTCTTCAAAAGGATTAAAAAAATTTGATGCTAAAAAATTTGGAGAGTTTTTAAATGGTCTTTTACATAAAAGATTTGCAGGACTAATCCACACTATCAACGATGATATTGCTGACAGAGAAAAACTGGACAAGGGCTCATCAAAATTAGTGCTTGGAAAAAAAACCATTGAAGAAAACATTAACGGTCTTGATTTTGAAATTAGCATGCAAAGCTTTTTCCAAACCAATCCTAGATGTGCTGAACTATTATACAGTAAAGTAATTGATTACTTGAAAGAAAGCGCTATTGAAAGCGACCATTTTATAATGGATTTATTCTGCGGAACTGGCACTATTGCCCAACTTATTGCTAACACAACATCCAATAAAGTTATTGGAGTGGATATTGTGGAGAGTGCTATTATAAATGCAAGAAACAATGCACAAAAAAATAATTTTAAAAACATTCAGTTCATATGCGATGATGTTGGTAAATTCCTTCTAAATCATCCAGAATATCAAAATAAAATACACACTTTGGTAATTGACCCACCAAGAGCTGGAATTGCACCTAAAGCACTAAGAAAAGCAATTAGATTAAATGCAGAAAAGATTATTTATGTAAGCTGTAATCCAGCTACTCAGGCTAGAGACTTACTTACTTTATGTGAAATGGGATATGAACTTGAAAAGTTTTCTTTGGTGGACCAATTTCCACATACTTCTCATATTGAAAGTATAATGTTATTTAAAAAATCAGCTATAAAAACCATCCATAATTGATCTAAACAACTCATTGCTGTCATCTAAATCCAATTCCTCTTTGATATTATAGATTATTCTTTTTTTATGGGGAATTTGTTGGTCTTTTCCAGCAGCTTTCACTAGTGTTTGCCTAAGTTTATTAAATGGCATTAAATTTAGAATTTTTGCAGCTCCTTTATCCATGATTTTTCCAACTCCATTTCTTATATTCTTTTTCTTTAACTGATTAATAATAACTTCTAAATCAATAACAAATTGCTTTGCAGCTCCATCAGCATGAATTTGAGAAACTACTAAATGAATTCCTGAAGGGTTCTGCAATCTTCCAATATACCAACCTAAATCATTCAATTTATCTGCTAGCTGATAAATATCTATTGTATCACTTTTAAAAGCAATTAAGCTCATTTGAGGTTCTCCAATTAATGAAAGGTCCTGATTATTCAATATAAAATCTTTAATTAATGAAGTAGCATTCATTGTTTTTTTAGTTAGTTCTAGATATCCATCCTCTCCAATATGATTTAAAGCTGTCCAAGATGAAGCTACAATTCCACCAGGCTTTGTTCCCATAAAAGATGTAGAAGCATAAATACCTCCCTCCCAATTAGAGTAAACACTAAATTGTGATTTTCTTAATTCAGCATTTTTATAAAGCAGCACAGATGATCCTTTAGGAGCATAGGCATATTTATGTAGGTCCACAGAAATGGAAGTAACACCTTCAAGAGAAAAATCAAATGATGGAACATTATAATCTAATTTCTTCAAATAACTGAGTAAGAATCCCCCGATACAAGCATCTACATGTAAAAGCAAATTGTTTTTTATTGCTATTTCAGAAAGATGACTTATGGGGTCTATCATTCCATAAGGGTAAGCAGGTGCTGAACCAACTAACAAGATGGTATTATCATTAATAGCACTACTAAATTTATCTATATCTAAATTAAAACTGTTAGTAGCTGGAATAATAACAGGCTTAATCTTAAGAAATTTCATTGCTTTTAAAAAAGCAGGATGAGCTGTAGTAGATAAAATAACTTCAGGATTACTAATACTTCTATTTTTTAAAGACCATTCCCTTGCAGAAAGAAGGGAAAGAAAAATACTTTCTGTTCCTCCGCTAGTCAGATTCCCATAAACCTCTTTTTCTGCTTTAAAAAGATTACCAATTTGTCTTACAATTTCATTTTCCATTGTAAGTAAACTCTTAAAAAGCTGAGGATCAAATGCATTTTCATGCATAAATAGGTTATAAGCTTTAGAAATAACACTTGCATATTTATCACCAGGATAATAGACAGCACCAAATGTTTTGCCATCCTTCCAATTAATATCCCCTGACTTTAGGGAGTTTAATGATGTAAAAATTTCTTCTTCAGAAACACCATTTTTAAGCTTAAATTTTGTCATTAGTAAAAAAAATGCTTTTTAGAGTTATTTTTCCAACCTGCTCTAGACTCGTAATCCACAAAAAACACTTTAACATCTGCTCTAGTTTCGTAATCCACAAAAAATATTTTTTTATCCGCTCTAGACTCGTAATCCACAAAATACCATTTACCATCATTATCTCCTGCTCTAGACTCATAATCAACCTTGTAAACCTTTAAATCGGCTCTAGATTCGTAATCGACAACAAAAACCTTAACATCTGCTCTAGTTTCGTAGTCAACAGAATAAATCTTTTGAGCATTCATCACAAAAGAAGAAAACAGCATCAATATCATTAAACAGGTACTCTTGTATATTCTCATATTCATAAAAATAAAAAATTATATCTTATTTTCTATCATTTAAATTGTTAATTATCTATAATAGAATACCATTAAAATGGTATATATATCTATTCTTTATTTTATATAAATTAGCAGAATAATGAATAAAAAGCTACTACCATCTATTTTTATATTTTTTATTTTAATCACTTTCACATTTAGCTGTAGAAAGAAAGATACACTTGAAAACTCATTATCCAATAGCCCTAGTTATCACTTATTTAATTTTGATTATAACAATAGTTATATAGT
>CEUK01354115.1_pt1 | contig 10563 bp, 8 predicted proteins | sample 356451 | NCBI WGS metagenome assembly CEUK01 (sample SAMEA2622843, study PRJEB7988) | marine metagenome | isolation source: saline water (ENVO:00002010), including
TTCATCCTGGAAACAGGGGTTCGATTCCCCTACGGGCTACTTAAAAAACAAAAAAATAAAGCTATGGCAACTCATAAGTCAGCAATTAAGAGAATTAGATCTAACGAAAAAAAAGCGGAGATTAATAAGTATCAGCACAAGACTACTCGTACTGCTATTCAAAAATTAAGAGAAACAACTAATAAAAAAGAGGCTTCTAAGTTGTTTTTATATGTTTCCTCTCTAATTGATAAGCTTTCAAAGAAAAATATTATTCATAAAAATAAAGCTGCAAATTTAAAATCTAAATTAAACAAGCACGTAAACACTTTATAATTATAAACACTTTATAATTTTATTAAAAGAGCTCTTTGAGCTCTTTTTTTTGCTTTATACTTTTTGACTGTTTTTAATTTTAGATATCGTAATTTCTTTATGTTCTTTCGTTGTAATATTAAAGAATGAATAATAAAAGGATTTGGGGTTCTTTAATGCCTAGAGAAAAATTAATACAATATGGTAAATCATCATTAACTGACGATGAATTAATTGGGGTTCTTTTATCAAGTGGAAGTTCAAAAAAACCTATTCAAAAATTAGCTAATGACGTTTTGTCTTTAGCAAATAATAAACTTAATACTTTGGCTCGTCTTGATGTAAATGAATTAACTCAAATTAATGGAATTGGACATGCGAAAGCTTGTCTTTTGGTTTGTGCATTAGAATTGTCTAAAAGAACTATATGTGATAATAATGATACTGAGAAAGTTAATTCTAGCTCTAAAGCTTTTCAGGTTATAGCTAAAAAATTGATGCATATAAATCATGAAGAATTTTGGTTGTTGGGTTTGAATAAATCTAATCAAATACTTGATTTAACTCAGATTTCTAAAGGGGGGTTGGATGCAACTTATGTTGATATAAGATTGATTTTTCATAAATTGATATTAAAAAAATGTTCTTCTTTTATAGTAGCTCATAATCATCCTTCAAGCAATATGAAGCCTAGTAAAGCAGATTTGTTGTTAACAAATAAAATTCTAAAAGCATCTAAATTTTTTGATATTCAATTACTAGATCATCTAATAATAGGAGATAATGGCTATTTTAGCTTTGCTGATTATAATTTATTAAAAACATGAAAATAATTACTATTGTTGGAGCAAGACCTCAAATTATTAAAGCTGCAGCATTTTCTAGGGCAATATCTTTGAAATTTCCTGAAATTGAAGAAGTTATTGTTCATACGGGGCAGCATTATGATGATAACATGTCAGAAGTATTTTTTAAAGAGTTAGGAATTCCTAACCCTGCAATTAATCTTCATGTTGGTTCTTCATCTCATGGAAATCAAACTGCATTAATGATTCAGAAAATTGAAGAAATTTTATTGAAAGAAAATCCTAATGCTGTTTTGGTATATGGCGATACTAATTCAACTCTTGCCACTGCAATTGCAGCATCAAAAATACATGTTCCAATTGTTCATGTAGAAGCTGGCCTTCGTTCATTTAATAAGAAAATGCCTGAAGAGATTAATAGGGTTTTATGTGATCATTCCTCGACTTTACTTTTTTCGCCTACCAAATCAGGATTTAAAAATTTAATTAAAGAAGGCTTTAAACCCGATATTCATTCAAAAGCTGATATGGATCACCCTAATATTTATCACTGTGGTGATGTAATGTATGATAACAGTATTTATTTTTCAGAGTTAAGTGATAAGAATTCAACAATTGTTGACGACCTTAATTTAAAAAAGAACAATTATATATTATCAACAGTACATAGAAATGATAATACAGATAATTCTATTAATCTAAATGCTATTTTCTCATCTTTTATAAAAATAACTGAACAGCATGAAATTAAATTAATATTGCCTCTTCATCCAAGAACATCTAAAATGATGGACCTTCTTCTTAAAGATGATTTGAAGCAAAAAATTAAAACATCTTCATTTATATCCATTGTTCCTCCAGCATCATTTTTAGATATTTTGGCATTAGAAAAAAATGCTAAAATTATTATTACTGATAGTGGAGGCCTTCAAAAGGAAGCTTATTTTTTTAAAAAACCTTGTATTATTTTAAGGCCGCAAACTGAATGGGTTGAAATTTTAGAAACTGGAAGTGCGATCATTTCAGATGCTAATGAGCAGGCTATTTTAGATGGTGTAAATTCATTTTTTTCTAAAAATAATTTAACATTCCCTCCTATATTTGGTGATGGTCATGCGGCAGAATTTATAGCTAAGGAAATATTAAAACAATTAAAATGATTACCATATACAGCAGTCACCTTTCTTCTAGATTACAATATGCTGTCGATGTTGTTTTTACACAAATTTTAGGATTGGAAGTTAAATTAACCAATCAGAAAGCAAACCTAAAAGAAATTGTCATTAATTACTCTGATGAAAAAATTAAAGCAAAATCTTTTCATATATCTCCTAACGGTTTGCTTTTTTCTGAAAAAATTCATTCAAATATTGATGATGTAGAAATCAATCAAAGAGATCGTATTAGAATTTTTTGTAGAGATGATGATTTTGGTTTCGATATTTTAAGTGCTGTTTTTTTTCTAATAACTAGAATGGAAGAATATAATAGCATAGATTTAGATTCTCATAAAAGATTTAAACATACAAACTCTATCCTTTTTAAGTATGACGTTTTAGATTTTCCAATAGTTGATCTATGGGCTTTAAATTTGTTAAGTTCTATAAATTCTTTTTTTAACCAAACCCTAATATCAAATAGACAGTTTGTTAATACTTCTACTATTGATATTGATAATGCTTATGCATATAAGCATAAAGGTTTCTTAAGAACTTTTGGCGCATCATTAAAGTCTTTGCTTAAGTTAGATTTCATTGTTTTTATGCAGCGATTTAGAGTACTGTTTTTAAAAGAAAAAGATCCTTATGATAATTATGAATACTTAAAGCAGTTTGTTGAAAAAGAGAAAATTAAATTGACTGTTTTTATTTTGCTAGCCGATTATAATAATTATGATAAAAATTTAAATTATAAAAATGAGTCTTTTATTAATTTGATTAAGCATCTTTCTAGTTTTTCGAATATTGGTATTCATCCTTCCTATAATTCTTATGATAATCTAAAAAATATAAGTGTTGAAATTAACAGATTAGAGAATATAAATTCTTTTAAGGTGAATGACTCCAGAAATCATTTTTTAAGATTTAAAATTCCAGAAACATTTCAAAAACTATTAGAATGTGGTGTTAAAAATGATCATAGCATGGGTTATGCTAATATTCCGGGTTTTAGAGCAGGTACATGCACTCCTTTTTATTTTTATGATTTAATAAAAGAACAAAAAACAGAATTATTAATCACACCTTTTGCTTATATGGATGGAGCTTTTAAGGATTATATGAATTATTCTATTGATGATGCAAAGAAATATATATCTAAATTGCTAAAGAATGTAAAATCAGTAAACGGTTCTTTTGTTTCAGTTTGGCATAATGAATCATTAAGTGGTCAAAAAAGATGGTTGGGTTGGAGAGAAGTTTATGAGCACACTTTTAAAAGTAGTTTTTAATTGGGGATTAAGTTAGTTTCATATAAAGATATTGATAAAGAAAAATGGGGAAATTTAGTCACAAAAACAAACCCTATAAAAGGTCAATATGCATCATATTGGTACATTTCAACTGTTACAAAACAATGGAGTGCATTTGTGCTTGATGACTACATAGCGGCATTCCCATTTGCTCATGTTAAAAAAAAGGGATTTGATTTAGTATATCAACCATTTTATTCAAGGAATTTCCCTTTTTTGGGAGAATCAAATGATGAATTTATATCTCATATATTTCAATATTTTAATAATAACTACAAGCATTTAGACTTCAATCTTTTTAGGCAGATTAATCTTCCTTTTCTCAATAAAAGCAAACGTGTTTTTCAACAATTATCTTTGAAAGATGATTATAAAATGATTCAGCTTTCATTTTCAAAAAATGCAATAAGAATCTTAAAAAAGAATAAAAACTTAAAAGTTAAAACATCTTCTAATTTAGATTCTTTTATAAATCTATTTAAAACTACTGTTGGTGATAAGCTTAATTATAACACTGAAAATTATAATGTTTTATCTTCTTTAATTAATAATGGATTAAAGGAGAATTGTATTGAATTTCTTAAGGTTGAATGTGATGGAGAAGTACATGCATATGGAGCTTTTTATTTTCATAAAAATGTAATTAACTTTTTAAAAGGTGCAGTAACTAAAGAGGGGAAAAAAACTGGGGCAATGTTTGTTTTAATTGATTATATGATTTCTAAAAATTGTAGTTCGGACAAAATATTTGATTTTGGAGGTTCTAATATTGAAAGCGTTTCAGAGTTTTATAAAAAGTTTGGATCAGAAGATGTTCTTTATTATAATTATTCATTTGATAATTTGCCTGTAGTTGTAAAAAAATTAAAAAATATTAGAACTAGATTTTTGAAGTAAAAATTTTAAATTAGAATAAAATTAAAAAATGGAAGTTTACAATTTTAGTGACTACAATTCTATTTATAATGATTTTTTATCTCAGCTTCGTGATGTTGATGTTCAAAAAGATAGAATGCGTTTTAGAAGAAATCTTGAACGTTTGGGAGAAATTTCTGCATATGAAATCAGCAAAAAACTAATTTCTCAAAAAAAAGACATCACAACTCCTTTAGGAATATCTTCTATGAATGTTCTAAATGAAGAATTGGTTTTAGCCACTATTTTAAGGGCTGGATTGCCTTTGCATCAGGGTTTGTTAAATTATTTTGATAAAGCTGAGAATTGCTTTATATCAGCATATAGAAAGCATACTAGTAATGAAGACTTTGAGGTTGAAATTGAATACATGTCAAGCCCTGATTTAAATGGGAAAACTATATTATTGAATGATCCAATGCTAGCTTCAGGAAGATCTATGGTGCTAGCTTATAAAGCGTTATTAAAAAGAGGTAATCCTGGAAAAATACATGTAGTTTCTGTAATTGCGAGTAATGAAGGAGTGGGGTTTGTTAAAAATAATTTACCAAAAGATACAGTAATTTGGGTGGGAGGTATAGATCCTGAAATGACTCCAGAATCTTATATTGTACCAGGACTAGGTGATGCTGGCGACTTGGCTTATGGATCAAAAAAAGATGAATGAATTGGTTGGCATTCCTATATGTATTTCTATTATCTCACGTTAAGTTTCTTTTTGCAGCAACCATAGCTTTGGCAACTTATCCTAAATTTTCAGTAGATGAAATTTTTATTTCTTCTGCCTTAGGAGCGATCTCTTGTTTTAATATATTTTACTTTATATCTCACAGGTTTTATTTTAAAAAAGTAAATAAAAAGCCTAAAGTTGTTAGGAATAAGAAAAACTTTAAAAAGAGAAATAGAATGATCATCAAAATGAAGCAATCCAAAATAGGTTTCATATTAGTCTGTACTTTAGCCCCTTTGTTTTTGTCTATTCCTATTGGAACAGTGATAGTGGTAAAGTTTTTTGGCCACAAAAAAATAACCTACTTATACGTTTCCATTGTATTGATAATTATGGCATTTTTATTAGCGTACCTAAATGAAAGTATTTTTCAGTTATTTTAAAATATGAAAATTGAGCATCTATTTTTTGATTTAGACAGAACACTTTGGGATTTTGAGAAGAATTCATATGAAGAATTGAGCTTTTTATATTCTAAATATAAACTTCATGAAAAAGGGATTTCACTGCCTAATGAATTCATTAAAATTTACAAAAATATAAATGAGAAATGTTGGGAAAGTTATAGGGAAAATCAATTAACTAAAGAAGATTTAAGAGTTAAAAGATTTCATGATACTTTGTTGTATTTTGGAATTGACGATAAATCTTTGGCTAAGCATTTCGGAGCTGATTATGTCATAAATTCACCTAAAAGAACTCATTTAATCAATGGGACAATTGATTTATTAAAAACATTAAAACCTCATTTCAGCATGCATATAATAACTAATGGTTTTGAGGAAGTTCAACATGTTAAATTAAAAAATTCAAAATTATCAGATTTTTTTCAAGCAGTTGTCACATCAGAAGCAGCTGGGGCCAAGAAACCAAGTCCTGTAGCTTTTAAATATTCTTTAGAAAAAACAGGAGCTAAATTAGGGAATTCAATAATGATTGGAGATGATTTAAAAACTGATATTCAAGGAGCAATTCAAATTGGAATGAAATGTATATACTTTAATCCCAATCGTAAAGACCACGAATACCCTGTATGGAAAGAAGTTAAAAACTTATCAGAAATAAAGAATATTCTGTTATAATTAAATTAGTTTAAATTTTATTATTCCTTATTTTGAAAGATTATTTATAACGTTTCTCGTTGTTTCTTCATAAATATTGAGTTCATATAGATTGATTCTTCAATCAATTTTTTTTAAATTCGCATAGTTGACGCTTTCAAATTTTGAAATTACCAACATCATCTGCAGATGAAATGCAACTAAATAAATTCCGTTTATATAGTTATAGCAAAATGAATAGGCGGTATAAATTAACTTTTCAATCTGTATTTAATAGGCTAAACAAATTTTGGACATGGGCATGTATTTAGATTATCTTAAAGAGATTGAAGAAAGAAAACATCAAGGATTAGATCCTATGCCCATTGACGGAGCTGAATTGCTTAATGAAATTATAGAACAAATTAAAGATTTAGGTCATTCTCAAAGGAAAGAATCTATTAATTTTTTCATCTATAATGTTTTGCCAGGAACTACTAGTGCTGCTGGAGTTAAAGCTAAGTTTTTAAAAGAAATTATACTTGAAAAATATAAAGTAGAAGAAATTAGTCCTGAATTTGCTTTTGAGTTGTTGTCTCATATGAAAGGAGGGCCTTCAATTGAATTTTTACTTGATTTGGCTTTAGGTAAAAATGAATTTATTGCCAATAAAGCAGCAGATGTACTTAAAACACAAGTTTTTTTATATGAAGCAGATACGGATAGATTGGAAGTTGCATTTAATGAAGGAAATGAAATAGCTAAGGCAATTATTCAAAGTTATTCAAAAGCTGAATTTTTTACTGATCTTCCTGAAGTTGAACAAGAAATTGATGTGGTAGCATTTGTAGCTGGTGTAGGTGACATTTCTACTGATTTACTTTCTCCAGGTTCTGATGCTCATTCTAGATCTGATAGACAATTACATGGTCAATGTTTATTTGAACATAACAAAGAGAAGCAAGAAGCTTTAAAAAGAGTTCAGGCCAATCATCCAAATAAAAGAGTAATGTTGACAGCTGAAAAAGGAACTATGGGGGTAGGTTCATCAAGAATGTCAGGTGTCAATAATGTGGCTTTGTGGATTGGAAGAAAAGCAAGCCCATATGTGCCATTTATAAATATTGCCCCTGTTGTTGCAGGAACAAATGGAATTTCTCCAATTTTTTTAACTACAGTTGGTGTAACAGGTGGAATTGGTTTAGATTTAAAAAACTGGGTTAAGAAAAAGGACGCTGAAGGCAATACAATACTTGATGATGATGGTGAACCAATTTTAGAAGAAACTTATGAAGTAAAAACAGGAGATGTTTTTACAATTAATACCAAAGAAAAGTTATTATATAAAGATGGAGTTCCGGTAAAAGATATTTCTGCAGCATTTACACCACAAAAAATGGAGTTTATGAAAGCTGGTGGTTCTTATGCTGTTGTTTTTGGAAAAAAGCTTCAAACTTTTGCTTGTAAAACATTAGGAATTGATATTCCAGAAGTATACGCAAAGTCAAAAGAAATTTCTCATAAAGGTCAAGGGTTAACAGCGGTCGAAAAAATATTTAATAAAAATGCAGTAGGAAATACACCCGGAAAAGTTTTACATGCTGGGTCTGATGTTAGAGTTGAGGTAAATATCGTAGGTTCTCAGGACACTACTGGATTAATGACTTCACAAGAACTAGAAATGATGGCTGCTACTATTATTTCACCAATTGTTGATGGGGCATATCAGTCAGGATGTCACACTGCTTCCGTTTGGGATAAAAAAGCACAAGAAAATATTCCAAAGTTGATGAACTTTATGAATAATTTTGGTTTAATCACTGCTCGTGATCCTAAAGGTGAATATCATGCTATGACTGATGTTATTCATAAAGTTTTGAATGATATTACTATCGATGATTGGGCGATTATTATCGGGGGAGATTCTCATACAAGAATGTCTAAAGGAGTAGCTTTTGGTGCTGATTCAGGAACTGTTGCGCTTGCTTTAGCTACTGGAGAAGCTAGTATGCCCATACCTGAATCAGTTAAAGTTACATTTAAAGGCGAAATGCTTGAGCATATGGATTTCAGAGATGTAGTTCATGCAACTCAATCTCAGATGTTAGATAAATTTGGCGGAGAAAATGTTTTTCAAGGTAGAATTATTGAGGTTCATATAGGTACACTTCTTGCTGATAAGGCATTTACTTTTACTGATTGGACAGCTGAAATGAAAGCAAAAGCCTCAATTTGTATTTCTGAAGATGATACTTTAATTGAATCTTTAGAGATTGCTAAAAGCAGAATACAGATTATGATTAATAAGGGAATGGACAACACTAAACAAGTTCTTCAAGGTCTTATTGATAAAGCTGATAAAAGAATTCTTGAAATTAGATCAGGTCTAAAACCACCATTATCTCCAGATTCAGATGCGAAATATTTTGCCGAGTTTGAAGTTGATTTAGATATAATTGCTCAACCAATGATTGCTGATCCAGATGTTCATAATGATGATGTTTCTAAAAGATATACTCATGATACAATAAGAGGTCTTTCTTATTATGGGGGTGAAAAAAAAGTGGATTTAGGATTTGTTGGTTCTTGTATGGTGCACAAAGGGGATCTTAAAATTCTTGCACAAATGCTTAGAAATCTTGAAAATATTCAAGGAAAAGTAGAATTTAATGCTCCTTTAATAGTTGCAGCCCCAACTTATAACATTATTGATGAACTCAAAGAAGAAGGGGATTGGGATGTTTTACAGAAATATTCTGGCTTTGAATTCAATGACGATTCTCCAAAGAATACAGCTCGTAAAGAATATGAAAATATGATGTATCTTGAAAGACCTGGTTGTAATCTTTGTATGGGGAACCAAGAAAAGGCTGCCAAAGGTGATACTGTTATGGCTACATCAACTCGTCTTTTTCAAGGTCGTGTTGTAGCTGATTCAGATAGAAAAAAAGGAGAGTCTTTATTGGCATCAACACCAGTTGTTGTTCTATCTGCTATTCTTGGAAGAACTCCAACTATGAAAGAATATCAAAATGCTGTAGTAGGAATTAATTTAACCAAATTCGCTCCTCCTAAAAAAACATTGTGTTCTAGTTGATGAGTGAATTAAATTTTACATTTTCCTCTAAATGAGATACTTTTTTATTTTAAAATCATCATTTTTATTATCATTAATATTTAGTTTTTTTTTAATTACCTCTCAAGTTAATACTTTAGATTCATCTTATGGGCCATTGTTTGTGAAATGGAATAAATCTTATAAAAACAAAAATCTAAATAATGTTCTTGGTTTGGTTTGTCCTAAAATTGATACAGTTAGAGTTGCTGTAATAGGTTTAGGTAACAGGGGTCAAATGGCTTTAGAAAGATTACCTCAAATTCCTAATGTAAAAATTGTTGCAATTGCTGATATTGACTCTAATAAAGTGAATAAGTCTTTAAATCAATTTTTTGAAAATAGAAATTTTGATTTACCATACCCATACTATAATTCTAAAGATTGGAAATTGATTTGTCAAAGAAACGATATTGATTTAGTATATGTATGTACTCATTGGGAGTTACATACACCAATTGCTATATATGCTATGGAAAATGACAAACATGTAGCTGTTGAGGTTCCAGCAGCCTTAACTGTTAAAGATTGTTGGAGATTAGTTAAAACGGCAGAAAAGTATAGAAAGCATTGTATTCAATTAGAGAATTGTATGTATGATTTTTATGAAATAACCGTACTTAATATGGTACAGCATGGCCTTTTAGGTGAAGTGGTGCATACTGAAGGTGCTTATATTCACGATTTAAGAGAATTAAATTTTAGCAACACCTACTATTGGAGCCATTGGCGTTTAAAAAGCTTACAGAACACAAATGGGAATACATATCCAACTCATGGTTTAGGCCCTTTAGCTCACTTATTAAACATTCATAGAGGCGATAAATTCACACATTTAGTATCTATGTCATCCGATCAGTTTGGCTTAACTAAATATTATAATGAGAAATTGAATGAATCTCATAATTGGGAGGGAAATAGTTTTTCAAAAGGGGATATGAATACTACATTGATTAAAACAGCTAAAGGAAAAACTATATTATTACAACATGATGTAACTAGTCCACGACCTTATTCAAGACTTTATACTGTAAGTGGTACAGAGGGTTTTGTTCAGAAATATCCTGTTAAATCAATGGCTTTTGAACCTAATGCTCATACTTCTTTATCGTCAAATGCCATTAAAGACACATTGCTAAAATATGAACCTTATCCAATTAAATTAATTAAACAAAAGGCCCAAGAGGTTGGGG
>CEUK01057650.1_pt1 | contig 10559 bp, 8 predicted proteins | sample 356451 | NCBI WGS metagenome assembly CEUK01 (sample SAMEA2622843, study PRJEB7988) | marine metagenome | isolation source: saline water (ENVO:00002010), including
CATGTTCAAGCAAAGAGTTTCTTGTGGCGTTTGGATCTGCATCAGGCTTATCAATTTTATTTATTGCAACAATAATTGGTGCTTCAGCCTCTTTTGCATGATTTATGGCTTCTATGGTTTGAGGCATAACACCATCATCAGCAGCAACAACTAAAACAACAATATCTGTTACTTTTGCACCCCTAGCTCTCATAGATGTAAATGCTGCATGCCCAGGAGTATCAATAAAAGTAATTTTCTTATCGTCTTTAACCCTTGTTTGATAAGCCCCAATATGCTGAGTTATACCGCCAGCTTCGCCTGAAACATTATTTGACTCTCTTATAGCATCCAATAATGTTGTTTTTCCGTGGTCAACATGGCCCATTACAGTTACGACTGGACTTCTTGGTTTTTTATCTTCATCTCTATCATCTGTGGCTGACAGGCCTTCCTCAATATCTGATTCTGATACTCTAGTAACTGAATGTCCAAATTCTTCAGCTATTAATTGAGCGGTATCAGAATCTAGAATATCGTTTATTTTCACCATTACACCTTGTGTCATCAAGGATTTTATAACGTCAACGCCTCTTTCAGCCATTCTATTTGAGAGCTCTTGAACTGTAATCGTCTCAGGTATAATTACATTTCTAGAAATTTTTTCTTTTGGTGTATCATCCGCAACAGTTTTCTTTCTTGCTTTTTCTTGTCTCCTTTTTATAGAGGCTAGAGATCTTTGCCTCTCCTCTTCATTTAATGCTTGGGAAATTGACAATTTTCCTGATCTTCTTTTTTTATTTCCTTTACTAAATCTATCAACTTTTTCTTTTTCAGTTTTCTTAAGATCTCTCTTTTTTGTTCCCGAAATTTCAGATTTTATATTTTTTACTTTTTCTTTTACGAGTTCAGGATCTTTTTTTGCAGGAATATTTTTAGGGTCAATAGCATCTGAGATACTTTGTTTAACTTTTTCTTTCTTAGAGATCTTTTCTTTTTTTGAGACCTTTTCTGTTTCTTTTTTGATTTTTGCATTCACAAGAGCTTTTTCTCTTGCATCCCTCTCACTATCGGTAAGATTTCTTGAATTTTTTTCTATACTCTCATTTTCTGTTTTAGGCTTGAAGACATTCGGAGCTGTAGGGGTTTTTCTAACTCTTACAGAAGGGGCAACAGGTTTTCTTGTTTGTGATAATCTTCCTCTCCTTGATTCTACAACAACTGTTGATGCTCTTGGTGTTCGGGAACCTTTAGAATTAGTTGAAGAGACTAAGCCGGGCTTCAGAGATAATGTTCTTTCTTTTTTGTCTTTTGTAGTTTTTTTTGGCATTTTAATATTCAAACCTAAAATATTTTTTTATAAGATTAAAATTACTCTGATTTTTTAACAGAATTTTCCTCAACTTCAACTTCGTTATTTATTTCCTCAGCCTCAGTTTCACTCGTAACTATCCCTAATTTTATTCTTGAGGACATAATTAAATCGTTTGCCTGAGAATAGGTTATATCAAAGCCTTCTAAAATACCATTTTCATGGATCTTTTCTTCTCCTACTATATCATCCCAGCCCAACAAATCATCTGAAGAACAATAAGCAAAATCCTCTAGGGATTTTACATCGTTTTCACCCAAGGCAACAATCATTTTTAGAGATAATTCTTCAATTTCTAATAAATCATCTTTTATGCCTAGTTCTTTACATTTCTGTTCAAGCTCTTCATTTTCTTTATTAATAAAATCAGATGCTCTCGCTTGGATTTCTTGAGCAGTGTCGTCATCAAACCCAGCTATACTTGAAATTTCTTTTTCGTCTACATAAGCTAATTCTGTAATATCTGAGAAACCTTCGGTCACTAACAACTGAGCGAGTAATTCATCAACATCAAGGGCTTCCATAAAGAGCTGTGTCCTTTCCTGAAACTCTTTTTGACGCCTTTCGGATTCTTGATCTTCAGTTAAAATATCAATATCCCAGCCACATAAACTTGATGCAAGTCTTACATTCTGACCTCTTCTACCAATAGCTAAAGATAGTTGATCTTCAGGAACTACAACTTCTAATCTTTGTTCTTCATCATATAAAACAACTTTTTGAACTTCAGCTGGTTGTAAAGCTTTAACAACAAAAGATGCTATATCTTCTGTCCATGTTAAAATATCAATTTTTTCACCTTGAAGTTCATTTACAACTGCTTGCACTCGACTACCCCTCATACCAACGCATGCGCCAACTGGGTCTATTGAGGAGTCTTTGGATAAAACAGCTATTTTTGCTCTACTACCTGGATCTCTAGCAACACCAATAATCTCAATAATTCCGTCATAAATTTCTGGAACTTCTTGAGCGAAAAGATTAGCCATAAAATCAGGATGAGTTCGTGACAGGAAAATTTGAGGACCTCTAATCTCTCTTCTAACCTCCATTATATAAGCCCTTACTCTATCTCCTGGTTTATAGACTTCTCTTGGTAATAAAGCATCTTTTCTAATAACTGCCTCTGCTCTACCAAGATCGACAACAACTGTTCCGTATTCAACCCGTTTAATAACACCATTTATAATTTCACCAACTCTATCTTTAAATTCTTCATAATGCCTTTCTCTTTCAGCTTCGCGCACTTTTTGGAATATAACTTGTTTGGCGCTTTGAGCTGCAACTCTCCCAAAATCTATAGGGGGTAGCTCCTCTTCAATTGGCTCTCCACCAATTTCAGCGTTTGGATTACGTAACTTAGCGTCTTCAAGATTTATTTGAGTTGAAAAATCATCAACTTTATCTACTACATCAAGTAATCTCATAAGAGCTATAGACCCGGTTTCTGGGTTTATTTCGGCCTTAATATTATTTTCAATTCCATACCGAGAGGCTGCAGCTTTTTGAATAGCTTCTTCCATTGCTGAGATAACAATATTTTTATCAATTGCTTTTTCTCGAGCAACTGCATCAGCTATTTGCAATAATTCAAGTCTATTTGCACTTATTCCTTTTGTAGACATACCATCTTACCTCTCAAAAAATTTATATTAGTTTAAATTAGTGACTTCAGGAGACCAAATAATATTAATATCTCTAATATTATCGATTTCAATTTCTAAAACACTGCCTCCATTAATGTCTTCTAATTTAATATTTTTATTTAATATCCCTTTTAAAATACCTGTAATTTTTTTTGTTTTATTAATTGGTTTTTTTAATTTTACAAAAACTTTATTATCAACCCAGAAGTTAAAGTCTTCTTCGCAAGTTAGTGGGCGATCAATACCCGGCGAAGAAACCTCTAAAACGTAATCATAATTAAAATCATCTGCTAAATCTATTTCATCAACTATAATATTACTTAGCGCTTTACAATCTTCAATAACCATAGACCTATTTTCATCCTCAGCCATTATTTGAATATTCAATTCCTCTTTACCGCTAATTTTTAATCTAACAAACTGATATTTGGTTTTATCAATAATATTTTTAAAAAAAGGAAAAAATACTGCAGCCTTATCAGGGGCAACAAGATGTTCAATATGATTTATTTTTTCTTTTTCAATCATCTTTTATTCACGTAATAAAAAAAGCGGGAAAGAACTAACTTACCCACTTCGCATTTTAATTAATAAATTCGAAATATTTAAATCTTATAGCTCAACTTAAATAAAATGACAAGATTTTAGTCATATTAGGCTAGTTTAATTTTTTAAATTTTAAAAAATATGGTTTTCTGTTCTTTTTTTTCCCTTTCTCTTCATAACGAGATCCGTAATATCCATCATGAGGTCTTTCCCAGTCTGTTTGAAGTTCAGCTAACCATTCAAACTTATCATTTTGATTAAATAAACTTAGAGTCCATGATATATAGCCCTTATCATCAGATGATATATATAATTTACCTTTAGTTTTTATAACGTCATTAAGCTTATTAATAGTTTCTTTTTGAATAAATCTTCTTTTCTCATGTCTTTTTTTTGGCCAAGGGTCAGGAAAAAATAACCAAACCTCATCGAAGCAATTTACTACTAATTTTTCTAGAAATTTATGAGCATCTCCGTGAAATATATAAATATTTTTCAAGTTATGGTCTTCTATTTTTTTTAAAAGTTGGGCTACACCTCTTCTATAGTGCTCTATACCTATATAAATATTATTAGGATTATTTTTTGCTTCTTTAAAAATTATCTCGCCTGAGCCAAAACCAATTTCAAGAAAAATTTTATTTTTTTTATAATAATCCGAATCTTTTAAGAGTGAAAAATTAAATTTATACTTTGATAGAAACAAAAAAGCTTGTTTTTGTTTTTTACTTAAAGGGCGTTCTCTTCCTTTAACAGAAATTAATTTATTATTTGAATTCATTCGAAAGGGCTTCAACTAAATCTAGCTTCTCCCAAATAAAGCCTCCATCTTGATCAGGCTTTCTGCCGAAATGTCCATATGAAGCAGTTTTTTTATAAATAGGTCTGTTTAAAGATAATCTTTCTCGAATTCCTCTAGGTGTTAAATCAACAAAATCTGAAAGAAACCTTACCAACCTATCTTCAGAAATATTTCCATTTTTACCTAGGTCTGCATAAATTGATAAAGGCTCTGAAAGACCAATTGCATAAGATAATTGAATAGTACATTTATCAGAGATTCCAGCTGCAACAATATTTTTTGCCAAATATCTTGATATATAGGCTGCAGATCTATCAACCTTAGTAGGGTCTTTACCAGAAAAAGCGCCACCTCCATGTGGTGCAGATCCTCCATAAGTATCAACAATTATCTTTCTTCCTGTTAAACCAGTGTCGCCAACAGGGCCACCGATTACAAAATTACCAGTCGGATTAACTATATAAGACGTTTCATCACTTAAAAGTTCTTTTGGTAAACTTTCACTAATAACTTTTTTAACAATTTGACTTATTTCATCTTGAGAACAATTTTCAGTATGCTGTGTTGAAACGACAATTGACTCAGCTTTTACTGGTTTATTATTTTCATAAACCATTGTTACTTGTGATTTTGAATCAGGAAGGATACCGTTTATTAATTTTGCGTGCCTTTTTTCTGATAATAGTTTTAATATTCTATGAGAATAAAAAATTGGAGCAGGCATAAGCTCTGAGGTCTCATTACATGCATATCCAAACATGATGCCCTGGTCACCAGCTCCTTCATCTTTTAAATTACCATCGGAATCTACTCCTATAGCAATATCAGTAGATTGTTCATGAAGAAGAATTTTAACTTCCATTGTTTCCCAATGAAAACCATCCTGTTCATACCCAATTTCCCTAACTGTTGCCCTAATTGTCTTTTCAATTAATTCATTGGATATTTTTGAGTTTGATCTTACCTCACCTGAAATAACAACTAAATCTGTAGTTACTAAAGCTTCAACGGCTACTCTAGAAAAAGGATCTTTGGATAGATATAAGTCCAAAATACTATCAGAAATCTGATCACATATTTTATCAGGATGTCCCTCAGAAACAGACTCTGAAGTGAATAAATAGTTTGAATTCTTAATCATGGGCATTTTCTCTTATATTTTTCTATAGCATAAAAAATATAAAAAAAGTAAAGCCAATAATATGAAATTTTCATAACGTGAGTAAATTGTTTCTGAAATCTCCTCCGGGAGACGAGAATATATTGATCCCTCCTCGTTTAAAGGGAGTTTCTTTATTACTCTACCATATGGGTCAATTATAGCTGAAATACCTTTATTAGAAGATCTAATTACAGGCAAACCATTTTCAACTGAACGAAATTTAGCATTAGAAAAATGTTGATAAGGGCCTGAATTATCATCAAACCAAGCATCATTGGATAAATTTACTATAAAATTTGGTCGAGACTTTGCTCGCATTATTTCATTAGAAAAAATAATTTCATAACAAATTAATATCCTAGCTTTACCAAGAGGAGTATCGATCGGATCATAAGACTTGCCTTTCGAGAGACCTTGTTCATTTGTAAGAATTTTTAAAAAATTAAACTTAGCTAAATACTCTCTTAAGGGCAAATATTCTCCAAAAGGTACAAGATGAACTTTATCATAGGTTGCTGTTATTCTTCCATCTTCTGAAATTAACACTGCTGAATTATAAATATCAGTTTCATTTTTTATTATTAGATCACCGACTAGAAGATTTTTAGAGTTTTCTATGCCTAGCATTAACATGCGCCTAATATTTTCGTTTTCAGATAAAAAAATAGGTATTGCATTTTCAGGCCAAATAACTAAATCCACTTTATTGTCTGTTTTGGATAACTCTAAGAATTTTTTAGCAATATTCTCAATTTCATTTGAATTTAATTTTTTATCTTGAGAAATTTTAGATTGAATAATTAAAAAATCTTTATCTAAATATCTTATTTCTGAAGGTAATCTAAGATAACCATATAACATGAATATTGGCAAAATTAGAGAAAAGGTTATGCCCCATATAAAAGTATTCTTTTTTAAAAATAAAACTGGTGCCAATGCAAATAAAATTACAAAGAATCCGGATAAGTGAAAACCAAAAATTGATCCTATTTGCATTGAAAAATCATTAAACCCAATGGAATGACCAAATAAATTCCATGGAAAACCAGATAAAAGATGACTCCTTAAGAATTCTCCCGTAATTATACCAGCTGATAGTGCAAAGCAGCCTCGAAGACCTTTCCCCCATAAAAATGCTGTTAATATCCATCCAGGGCTAGTTATTAAACACAACAGAAAAGGTAAACCCAAAATACTAATAAGTTTAAGCTCAGCAAAACCTTCTTTATAATCAAAGGCTGAACTAATCCATAAAAGGCCCAAAAGGAAATATCCAAATAAAAAAATATTTCCAAAAAAGATAAAAGATAAAGTTTTATATTTAATTTTTTTATCGTTGTGAATATCTTTAAGTACTAAAAAAAATATTGGAAAAGATAACACTAAAACAAAAATATTATCCCAAGGCGCAAGAGCAAAATTCGATATCGATCCAGCAAAAAATGTCAGTAAACTAAAAAATAAATATTTCATTTTTCTCCCAACAAAGTGAAAATCATTTTTTATTTAACTTTTAGTCTAAATCTTACATTAATTATTTTTCTTTGATCAACTTCTTTGATTTCTATTTCAAAACCTTTTGGGTGGGTAATTAATTCTCCTCGTTGAGGTATTCTACCTGCTAAAAGAAATACTAAACCACCGATAGTATCAATTTCTTCATCAATATCATCATTCAAAAGCTCAAAGCCAATAATTTCTTCAACCTCTTGTATAGTTGACCTGGCTGGTACATCAATAAAATTTTCATAAATGTTAATCTTATAAACTTCAGTATCAGAATGTTCATCTTCAATCTCGCCAACAATTTCTTCAATAAGATTCTCAATCGTTAAAAGACCGTCAGTACCACCATATTCGTCAACAACAAGCGCCATATGGATTCTGGAAACTTGCATCTTTAATAATAGTTCTCGAGATTTCATGGAGGGCGGAACAAATAAAATATCCTTTACCAAAGGCTGAAGAGCAATATCCTGAATATTTTTTTTTGATAATGCTCCTACGAAATCTTTAATATGAAGCATGCCAACTGGATCATCCAAATTTTTTCTATAAATTGCTATTCTTGAATGATTACATTCTGAAAATAATTTAATAATCTCCTCTGCAGGAGTATCTATATCTGCTGAAATTATATCAGCCCTCGGAACCATTGAATCTTCAACACGAGATTTACCAAAACCAATTATATTGGTGAGCATTTCCTTTTCTTCAATACTAAATTCTCTTTCGTTGTCAATGTGATCATTAACTATATCTTTTAAAGATGTATTTTCTCTTTTTATTAAAAAATCTCTAAGCTTTTCATAGTTAAGTTGAATAACATTTAATAATTTGGTGTAATATTTTTTCATTTAGTTAATACCTAAATATGGATCTGGAATATTCATTTTTTTTAGAATTTTAGTTTCTAAATCTTCCATTTTTTTTGCCCTATTTTCATCCTCATGAATGTATCCTAAGAGATGAAGAAAGCCATGAACTGTTAGATGAGAAATATGTTGTTCAAAAGTTTTTTTAGTTCCTGAAAGTTCTTTTATTGCCGTATCTCTAGAAATTACCAAATCACCAAGGGTCTGAAAACCTAATTTATCATACTTATTTTTTTGAGAACAAAACGACAAAACATTAGTTGGAGAGTTTTTATTTCTATATGTTTTATTCAAAATCATTATTTCTTTGTCATCTGTTAGTCTTACACTTAACTCAAAAGTATCCTTCAAAGATAACGACTCATAACAAAACAAAAGAACTTTACGAACTAAGCTAATTTCTTCTTTTTTCCAAATTTCTTTAGCAGAAATATCAATTAATATTTTACTCACTTTGATTTAGAACCTTATTAGTTTTATTATAGGCCTCAACTATTTTTGTTACTAACCTGTGTCTAGTTATATCGCCCTTTTTGAAGACAACTTTTCCAATTTCATTTGTCCTAGGCATTATATTTAATATTTCATTAAGACCAGATTTTTCACCTCTTGGTAAATCAACTTGTGTTGAGTCACCTGCAATAACCATTTTTGAATTTTTTCCAAGTCTTGTTAAAAACATTTTCATCTGCATAGATGATGTATTTTGAGCTTCATCAAGAATGATATAGGAATTTTCAAGTGTTCGTCCTCTCATAAATGCTAAAGGGGCAATTTCAATTGTATTATTTTCTAGATATCTCTCTAATGTTTTTGATGGAATTAGATCATTAAGCGCATCATATAGTGGCCTCAAATAAGGATCGATTTTTTCTTTTAAATCACCTGGAAGAAAACCAAGTCTCTCTCCGGCCTCAACTGCTGGTCTCGATAATATAATTTTAGAAATTTCTTTTTTTAATAAGGCTTCAACCGCACAAGCTACTGCTAAATAAGTTTTACCGGTTCCCGCAGGCCCAACACCAAAGACAAGATCCTTATTTTTAATTAAATTTACAAATTTTAACTGATTTGAAGACCTTGGATAAATATTTTTTTTCTTTGTTTTAATAAGTATTGTATTAAGATCTTCTGCGTCTGAATGATTAGAATTTTTTGAAAAATTATCAAATATATCCTCATTAATTTTTTTACCTTTTACTAATTTATTATAAACGCTTGAAATAAATTGGCTTGCCGAAGAACAAGCATCTTCGTTTCCTCTAAACTCAATAATATTGCCTCTATATGAAATATGAATCCCAAAATTATTTTCAATTTTTGTTAAGTTCTCATCATGCTGACCATAAAGCTCAATAAGGACTTTATTATCCTCTAGTTCTAAGATTTGACTCACTTCTTTCAATTGATTATTTTTTATTCTCATATTTTATAGAATTATCCCCTCAAGACTATTATCCCTAGTTTTAACAATTTTTACTTTTAAGATCTCGCCTATAAAAGATGTATCACCTGACATATGAACCGGCTGTAAATATGATGATCGTCCAGTAAGTCTGTTTTCTCCTATACCTTTTTTCTCGATAAGAACATCTATATCTTTGTCAAGAAAACCTGCATTAAAATCTTTAGTTTGTTGTCTGATTAATTCTTGAAGTTTCTTTAACCTATCACTTTTAACTTCTTCATTTATTTGTTCCTGTTTTAAAGCTGCTGGAGTACCAGGGCGAGGGGAATATTTAAAACTATAAGCATGAGCATATTTAACTTTTCTGACAATGTCTAAAGTTGCTTCGAAATCGTAATCAGTTTCCCCAGGAAAACCAACTATAAAATCACCAGAAATAGCAATATCTGGTCTATATTCTCTAGTTTTGTTAATTATGTCTATATACTCTTGCGATGTATAATTTCTATTCATTTCTTTCAGTATTTTGTCTGAACCAGATTGAACAGGCAAGTGAAGATATGGTTGAAGCTTTGTAATTTCTTTATGAGACTTCATCAACTCTTCTGTCATATCTCTGGGGTGACTAGTTATATATCTTATTCGATCAATATTTAATTTTGAAATTTCTTTTATTAATTCTGGAAAAGTCATGTCTATATCTGTTTCATTAGATTGAGACCATGCATTAACATTTTGTCCTAATAAAATTATTTCCTTTGCACCAATGCCAATTAATTCCTTAGCCTCACTTATAATTTGCTTTGATGGTCGAGATATTTCTACTCCTCTTGTATAAGGAACTACACAAAACGAACAAAACTTATCGCAACCTTCTTGGATAGATAACAATGAGCTAATAGATTTTAAATTTTTTCTAGATCCTTTAAGTTCTAAGAACTTATCTTCGTCTGGAACATCAATGTTAACTAATTTTTTATTTGGAGATCCAGGCTTTGACTCAATTTCCTCAAGCATCTCAGGTAACTGATGATATGTTAATGGGCCAAAAACTAAATCAACAATAGGTGATCTTTTAATTATCTCATGGCCCTCTGCTTGGCCAACACAACCAGCTACAGCAACCTTGATATCGCGTTCGGAATTAAGATTAATTTTCTTAAGCCTGCCAAGTTCTGAATATATTTTTTCTGCAGCTTTTTCTCTAATATGGCAAGTATTCAGTATTATCAAATCAGCTTGATTTGGTTCATCTACTGATGAATAATT
>CEUK01154924.1_pt1 | contig 10554 bp, 11 predicted proteins | sample 356451 | NCBI WGS metagenome assembly CEUK01 (sample SAMEA2622843, study PRJEB7988) | marine metagenome | isolation source: saline water (ENVO:00002010), including
CTCTCCAAATATCTAGTCTACTTTTAAACAATTTTTGTTGAATCTGATAATGGTAATTTTTTTAGGTTTTTTGTATATATTAATAGGACTTTTAACAACTACTATATCTTTGTTTTTTTTAGAACTTGGTAGATCCAAAGACATTTTAAAAGGAGGATTAAGTCTATTAATAGGTGTTTTTTTAATATTTCAAAGACTGATTTTAAATAGTCCTATAACAATTCTATTGATCTTAAACTTCTTAATGGTGTTAACTTATTGGTACGAAGTTATGTTTAATAGATGGAATGATCTTACTGAAAAGGAAAAGTCAAGATTTAGTCAATTGATTCAATTTTTTAGAAGTATTAGTGATATTTTTGTAAATATTAATAAAAGTTTTCACAAGAAATTTTCTGAAATTAATTCAAGCAAATTATTGGATCAAGATTTTCCTACAAAGAAATGGGTTAGAAAAGATGATGATAGAAATCAAGTTTATAGAGTTGGATCTACAAATAATTTCGATGCTAACGATAACACAGCAAATTCCCCTAAAAAAGATATAATTGATGATGAAAAAAATTAACCTAAAAATAATTTAATTAATAGGTAATAAATTCTCTCAAATATAAAAAATTTCTGGAAATGACAAAAAAAAATCAAAGTGAAGATAAAACTAATTTTTCTTATAAAGACACTCTTAATCTTTTGAAGACGGATTTCTCTATGAGAGCTAACTCAAAAGAGAGAGAACCTGAAATTCAGAAATTTTGGAAAGAAAATCATATAGATTTTAATTTAGGAGCAAATAATCAAGGTGAAATATTTACTTTGCATGATGGTCCTCCATATGCGAATGGCTCACTTCATATGGGTCATGCGTTAAATAAAGTTTTGAAAGATATCATTAATAAATATAAAACTCTTAACGGATTTAAGGTTAATTTTGTTCCAGGTTGGGATTGTCATGGACTTCCTATTGAACTCAAAGTTCTTCAAAACTTAAAAGGTAGTGAAAGAAGAGACTTAGATGCTTTAGGTCTTAGAAAAAAGGCAGGAGAGTATGCAAATAAGCAAATCGAAATACAAAAGAATGGATTTAAAAGATGGGGTATTTGGGGTGATTGGAATAATCCTTACTTAACTTTGCAAAAGAAGTATGAATCTCACCAGATTGGTGTCTTTGGTGAAATGTTTCTAAACGGATATATTTATCGTGGTTTAAAGCCTGTTCATTGGAGTCCTAGTTCAAGAACTGCCTTAGCTGAAGCGGAGTTAGAATATCCCGATGAACATTATTCAAAAAGTGTCTATATTGCTCTTAAAGTAAAAGAACTTAATAAAGAAATTGAATTAAGAATTAAAAATGAATATTTAAAACATTTTGAGGACTTGAAGAAGAAAAATATTTACATATTAATATGGACTACTACACCATGGACATTACCAGCAAATGAAGCGGTAGCAGTTAATCCAAAAATAAATTATCTTTTTTGTACAGATCAATTAGGAAATATTTACTTATTTGCTAAGGAGTTGCGAACAGAAATCAATCAAAAGTTTGATAAAAGTTTCATAGAGTTATTTCAAGTTAAAGGCTCACAATTACTTGATATAAAATATTCTCATCCAACCAAAGAAAAAATTTGCTGTATTTTAGAAGGAGGAGATTACATTACAACTGATTCAGGAACTGGAATAGTTCACACTGCTCCAGGTCATGGACTGGATGATTTTAATTTAGGTTTAAAAAATAAATTACCAATTACTTGTGTAGTCGATGAAAAAGGTAATTTAAATGAAGAGGCTCATCCTTTTGAAGGTTTAAATGTTTTAAAAAATGCAAATGATGCAATAATTAAATTTTTAGAAGAAACTAAACAACTATGTTTGGTTGAGAATTATAAACATAGATATCCATATGATTGGAGGACAAAAAAACCGACAATATTTAGAGCAACAGAACAATGGTTCGCATCAGTAGAGGGATTTAGATCATCCGCATTAAAAGCTATAGATGACGTTGAATGGATGCCAAAAAGTGGGAAAAAAAGAATATATTCAATGGTTACTGGACGAGGTGATTGGTGTATTTCTAGACAAAGGTCATGGGGGGTACCTATTCCGGTTTTTTATAAAAAAGAGGGTGGTGAGATTTTATTAAATAAGCAAACCTTAAATCATATCAAATCTCTTTTTGAGGAATATGGAGCTGATATTTGGTGGAAATGGAATGAAAATAAATTATTACCAAAAGAATATCTTCATGAAGCGAATTTGTGGCAAAAAGGCTTAGATACCATGGATGTTTGGTTTGATTCCGGCTCAAGTTGGGCTTCTGTTTGCAATCAAAGGGAAGGTCTGAAATATCCCGCTGATTTATATTTAGAGGGATCTGATCAACATAGGGGGTGGTTCCAGTCCTCTCTTCTAACTTCTGTTGCTGTTAATAATAAGCCCCCTTATAGGAAAGTTTTAACTCATGGATTTGCATTAGATGAGAATGGAAGAAAAATGAGTAAGTCTCTTGGCAATGTCGTAGATCCTAGTGTTGTTATTAATGGTGGATCAAATCAAAAAATTCAGCCAGCTTATGGTGCAGATGTTTTGAGACTTTGGGTAAGTTCTGTTGATTATTCTGTTGATGTTCCTATCGGATCAAATATATTGAAACAGTTATCTGATGTTTATCGAAAAGTTAGAAATACTGCTAGATATTTATTAGGGAACATTCATGATTTTGATCCTTATTTAAATGAAATAAATATAGATGAGCTGCCATTATTAGATAAATGGATGCTGCATAAATTAGCAGACATAACAGATCAAATGACAAATGCTTATGAAAATTATGAATTTTCAAAATTTTTTCAAATTTTGCAGAGTTTTTGCGTAGTTGACTTATCCAATTTTTATTTAGATATTGCTAAAGATCGGCTTTATGTAAGTTCATTTTCTGAGTTTAGAAGAAGATCTTGTCAATTTGTACTTTCTAAAATAGTTGAACATTTATCTATCTTGATCTCTCCTGTACTTTGCCATATGGCAGAAGATATTTGGCAAAATATTCCATACCAAATTAAGGAAAAATCTGTTTTTGAGAGGGGTTGGCCTGAAATCCCTTCTTCTTGGAGAAATTCTAAGATTGATAAATATATTTCAAGTTTACGTAAATTACGTGTTGAGATAAATAAAGCAATTGAGTCGTGCCGTAGTAAGCAAAAAATAGGTGCAACTTTGGAAATGAAAATTATTTTTTTACCTGATAATGATGAAATCAAAGAGGCTCTTTTCTGGCTAGAAAAAACTGATCATCCAGAAGTTGATATATATAGAGATTGGCTGATTGTTTCTGATTTTAAAATAGTTGATAAATTAAATGAAGATCCATTATTAACAGAAAAAAGTGATTATGGAAGTATTCAAATCTTTAAGGCAAAAGGATTGAAATGCGACAGATGCTGGCATTATCAAGAAGAGATTGTGCATGGTTTATACAGTACAAACCTGTGTAAAAGATGTTTTGACATAATTAATCTTTAAATAAACTTAATCCCAAAATCTTTCTTGAGTCGATAGTTTCATATTATTTGTCTCTTTGATAAGAAATTCTGAGTTCTTTATTAGAGGTGCTTTAAGAAGCTCACACTTTAAGATCGTATATTTTTTACCAATAACATTCCTTTCCTCATCAAATTCAATTGGGTGAGTTGTAGAGCTGCTAAATCCTTTATAAATAATTATTTCTAAATATTCTTTATTATTAATTAGATGACCTTTTAGTCGAAAGATCTCATTAGGTTTTTTTAAACTTATTAATTCCAAATCCCTAATTAAATCAGTTTTCTCCATAATTTGAAAATTGAGAATTTCTTCCGTTTTTCGGAAGTTTTATAATTATCCACTGAAAAAGACCGATTGTATATAGTAATAATGCAAATAATCCAATAAATTTTGCAATAGGTTCAGTAAAGCTTGCACCAAATAAGAAATTAAATAAGTTATTAATTATTGAAAATAAATTAGTGGACGGTTCCATCCAATCATTACAAGAAAGTAGCTGAACAGAATAAAAACATTTAAAATTTTGAAAACTTTTTAATAAGAAAATTATTGATATAAAAGTTATCCCCCATCTCCATATTTTGGTAATTGATGTAAGGTAATGAGATAATTTATATTCTTTTAATTCATTATTAATATCGCTCCAAAACCAAATACTAATAGTGATTAATAAATTAGAAATATTAAATATTAATAGGGCAAAATCTACTTTACCTATAAATAAAATAAGGCTAATAAAGTATAGAAGAGAAACTTTCCAATAACACGACAGTAATTTTTCTACAGCTTTATTTTTTTTCTTAATTGACCAAGCAAAAATTGATAAGGGTAGCCCAAAGATAAAAATTATTGAAAGTTGAAAAGTTGACCAAATTAAAAATTCATTTAAGGTAAACAAAGTTTTTTCTTATTAATATACATAAATATTAAACCTCACTTAATTACTTCTGTAATTGTTATTGTCATAGTTATGAATATTTTTTATAAATTAAAAAGTTTTTTTAGACCCGAATCAAAAGAGACTTTTTGCAAAACTGCTTTATCAGAAGATCCATCTCTAGAAAAAGCAATAGATCAAATATCTTATAAGTTGAAAGTTACTTCGCAAGTTGACTTTGCATTGGTTTTCATATCAAAGCATTTTTCATCTGATTTTTCTAGATTATTGCCTTTATTAAAAAAAAAAATTAAATCTAATATTTGGTTGGGATGTGCTACCGGAGGAACAATTGGATTGGATAGTAATGGAATGTATCAAGATTCTTTAAATGAACCTTCAATTTCTGTAACTTTATTAAAATTGCCTGATACTGAAATACTGCCTTTTCATATTCCTGAAACAAGTCAATTTGATCTAGATAATCCTATTAAATTTTGGAGAAAACATTTAAATACTGAGAATCTTGAAAAATCAAGTGTAATGATGTTTATTGATCCAATGATGCCAATCACAAAAGATCTTATAGGTACATTTGATGATTCATTCCCAAATTCTAAATTGATTGGAGGAATAGGTAGTTTTATCTCCTCATCTAGTGGGTCACTTTTTTTTGAAGATAGTATATGTAGAGGTGCTATTGGTATTTTATTCAAAGGGGCTTGGAGACTAGAGAATCTTGTCACAAAAGGAGTTAAGCCTGTTGGTCCAATATGGGAAGTTGAGTCTGTAAAAAAAAATATTTTGCTTAAATTACGAAATGATGAAAGGATTGTAACTCCCTTAGAATCTTTGGAAATGTTATTAGCAGATCTCCCAGAAAGAGAAAAAGATTTATTAAATAAATCATTATTTTTAGGAGTTGAAAATAAAAATATGAGAATAGACAAATATGGGAATTTGTCATATGAGGGAACTTTCTTAGTTAGAGATTTATTAGGCATTGATCCCATTAATGGTTCAGTAGCGGTATCTGATTTATTAAAAGTTGGACAAAAAGTTCAATATCAATCTCGCGATTTACAAGTATCTCATGATGAGATTGTTCTGGGAATGGAAAAAATAGCCAATAAAATTCCTGATAAACCTTTATTGACAATTCTCTTTTCATGTTTTGGTAGAAGTAAATCTTTTTATAATGATAAATCCTTGGATTTGGATAATGCACAATTCTTTATTAGATCTGCTCCATTATGTGGTGGTTTTTTTCAAGGTGAAATTGGTCAAATTGATGGAAATAGTTATCTTCATGGCTACACTTCATGTTGGGCTTTTCTAGTAAAGAGTAACAATGAAAAATGAGACAACATGTAAATCCATTTAGTAAAGTATTTTTAGATATTCAGAAAATACCACCCCTAAGTCAAATATTCGAGAATCCCTTTTTACCTCTTCATTTGGATATTGGATCTGGCTCTGGAAGTTTTTTAATTCAATTGGCTTCAAATAATAAAAATTGGAACTACTTGGGTATAGAAATTAGAGAAAAGTTAGTTATAAAAGCCAACTCAAAAATTAATGATTGTGATCTTAATAATTTGTTTTTTTTATTTGGTAATGCAAATATTTTAATTAATGATATTACTAAGAAATTTCCAAATGATATATTGAAAAGCGTTTCTATAAATTTTCCTGATCCGTGGTTTAAAAAGAAACATCATAAAAGAAGGGTTTTACAGCCAGAATTAATTGATAAGATTTCAAAAGTCATGGCAAAAGATTCACTTATATTTATAAAAACTGATGTAAAGGAACTTTTTCTGCAAATGGATTCAGTAATAATAAATTCGCAAATTTTTAAAAGGTATGCAAATCCTAGAAAGATACAAAACTTTAATCCATATGAAATCAAAACTGCTAGAGAAAATTATGCTTTGTCAAAGAATTTATTAATTTATGAACAGCTATACATAAAGTAATTAATTAGTTAGCTTAAATTTCTTTAAAATATTTTCTATTTCTAACGTTATTTCTTTTGAGCATTTATCTACAAGAATATAATTTTCAGCTTCTACCAAAACTCTTAATATAGGTTCGGTTCCACTAGGTCTTACAAATATCCTGCATGGTTCTGAAATTTGGGCTAATTTTGATGATATTACCTCATTAATGATTCCTTCTATAGAGGGGATTAAATATTTTTTTGTAGAAATTATTTTAATATTTGTAAGCTTTTGAGGATAACCAATAAAACTACTTTTAATCCATTCATTTAAAGTTAAATTTTTCTTTTTACAGTATTTTGCGATTTGGATTGCTGTTAATATTCCATCTCCTGAGAAATTATTTATTTTTGAGAGAATATGACCAGATTGTTCACCCCCTAAATCTGCACTTTTTTTGAAAATTTCATCATGTATGAATTTATCTCCAACTGCTGTTCTTATAAAAAGGCCGCCAATACTTTTCCAAGCATTTTCAAAGCCTAAATTAGCCATTGTGGTTGAAATTATCATATTATTAGACAAATTCTTTTCTTTCATAAGTTCTCTGCCCCAAAGAAATAAAATATGATCGCCATCAAGTATGTTATAAGAAGAATCCATACCAATTACTCTATCTGCGTCACCATCAAAGCTGAATCCTAAATCAGCATTAAAATCCTGAATGGCTTGTTTTAAAGGATTTAGAAATGTTGACCCACATTCTAAATTTATTTTTAACCCATCAGGTTCATTATTAATAACATAAATTTCAGCTCCTAGTTCTTTGAATACTTGTTCTGCACATGATGTGGCTGAACCATGACAAGTATCTAATATTATTTTTAATCCACTTAGGTTAGTGCCTTTCATAGATTCAATTAGGCTAGTTATATAAAAATCAAGCAAATTTTCTTTTCTAATAATTCTTTGTTTTTGAAAAGAGAAGTTTTTTTTCTCAATTTCATTTATTCTTTTTTCAATTCTTTTTTCTTCTATATCATTTAATTTTTTACCTAAAGAGTTAAAAATTTTTATCCCATTATATTCAGGTGGATTATGACTTGCAGAGATCATAATTCCGCTACTGAAATTATATTTCTTTATTAAAAAAGGGATGGCTGGTGTGGGACAAATGCCGATGTCAATAGTTTTTTTATTTGCCAGATTTAAACCATCATTTAGTGATTCAAGAAGAGAGTAACCACTAACTCTTGTATCTCTGCCAATTAATACAGGCTCTTCATTAATGAGAATTTCTCCTAACGCATATCCAACTTTTTCTGCCAAAGGGAGAGAAAGTTCTTTATTAAAAACACCTCTTATTCCATCAGTACCGAATATAGATTGCATTTTTAAGTATTTTTAATAATTAACATATTTAAGAGGACCTATTTATATATATTATCAGCCTCGCTTTATTTTTAACAATTTTTTATTTATATTAAAAGCATTCCTGTTATTTAAAAGCAGTAAAATGCAATCTTATCTAAGTAAAGTATTTAATGAACATCAAAAAATTATATTTTTAGGGATTACAGTCATCCTTATCTCTATACTATTATTTTTTAGAAATACTTTATTTGAATCTTCACTTCTATTAAAGGAATTTGGAAAATCATCTATAGATCCAGAAGTCGCATTTTTAAATGATAAACCTACTTATCTTGAATTTTATGCTGAGTGGTGTGAAGTCTGTCAGGAAATGGCTTCAATGACCTCTGAAATAAAAAATGAATTTCAAACAAATATTAATTTCGTATTTCTTAATGTTGATAATCCAAAATGGGATAAGTACATAAAAAAATATAATGTTAATGGAATTCCTCAAATAAATCTTTTCGATGCAAACTCAAACTTAAAAGATACATTTATAGGATTACAAAATGAAGATTCTTTAAAAGATTCAATTTTAAAACTTAATTAAATTAATTAATTTTATTAGAATTTTTAAAAACCGGAATAAATTTTTATTTAAGTTACCAATCTAAAGCTGAAGATACTATTGGAAAATTTTCTGTAAAAATTTTTTTACAGGAAATTGCAATTTCTTTATGCTCTTCTTGAGTTCCGTTTGCTGATCTTAGATTAATATAGTGAATCCAGGATCTACAAGATCCTGTCATATAAATCCTTGTCGGGGTTGCGAGGGGAAGAACAAACCTTGCACATTCTTTTGCTATTCCTTCTTGTAACATCTCTTGATATAAAGTTGAGGCGTTTTCGAAATGTGCAGCAATTTTGCGTAAAAATTTTTCTTTAATTTCTTCTGGCAAATCAGATATTGAATTTTGTCTGTTTTTAATATCTTGTCTTCTAAGTTCTGGAAGGGGTAATTGACCTAGTTGACTACTGTCGGCATATCTTTGAGAGAATTCTTGAAAAGTAAAAGATCTATGTCTAAGAATTTGAGCTGCAATTCCTCTATTAGTCTCAATTTCAAGTGTCATAAAAGATTGCTCAAATACACTCCAATGCTCATTTTTAATACAGTAACTCAAAAGTTTAGAGAAATCCTCATTAGCTTGATTTTTAGGATTACTCACTCTTGCTATATATGCCATAGTCTTTTCGGCATTAGGAGTAAGAGATAGCAATTTCACATTTGCCATATTAAATTTTCGCTAATGTAACTCTTTCTGGTTGGTTTTGGTATTTACCTTTTCGGTCATTATAAGTAGTTGCGCATGTATCACCTTCAAAAAAAAGTATTTGACAAATGCCTTCGTTAGCGTAAATACGACAATCTGCACCAGAGCTGTTACTAAATTCTAAAGTTAAATGCCCTTCCCAACCTGCTTCAGCAGGAGTTGTATTAACAATAATCCCTAATCTTGCATATGTGCTTTTACCTAAACAAATTACTGTAATGTTTTCAGGTACTTTCATCCTTTCTAAAGCTACTCCTAACCCATATGAGTGAGCTGGAAGTATAAAAAATTCACCATCTTCATCTTTATGTAGTTTCGTTATTTCTAAATTATTTGGATTAAATTTTTTAGGATTCATTACAGTTCCTGGAACATGCCTAAAAATAAGAAATTCCTTAGAAGATAGCCTTAAATCATAACCATATGAAGAACATCCATAACTTAGGACTGCTTTTTTTTTCTCTTCTGGTTCTAAATGTCTTATTAATTTTGACTCAAATGGCATAAGCATGCCTTCTGAGGCTTGTTTAGTAATCCAAATGTCATTCTTAAGCATGTTTTTACGAGCGTAGTTCGGTCACTTGATCAGCCATTAGTAAAAATTTTTTTGGAATTTTAGTTCCTGTAAGGATTACATCTCCAGAAATAAACCTATTCTCTAGAGTGGAAATTAAGTCATCCTCATCAATGATGCCTAATTCTATGGAACGAAAAATTTCATCTAAAATAATTTGATCTTGCTTCCCAGATAATAATTGTTTTTTGCAAAATTCCCACAATTCATGTATAGAATTCTTTATTTCTTTATTTATTTCACAATCTTTTTCAATTATTCTCTCTTGATATTGATCATAAGAGTTGGACGATCTAATCCAAATTAGATTCCCACAAAGATTTACTGGATTTGAGATGCCTTGACAAACGCCACTTTTCATTAACTGCACAAGCAGTACTTTTCTTCCTAGAGCTGCGTTTCTTAAGCAATCTCGAATAATATTTGAATAACTTCCTCTATATGAGGATTGATAGATTTGAATTTGCCCATTTTGCCTTATTCTTTGAACATTATTTTTTGAATAAGATAAATTTTTTTCATCAATAAGATGATTTTGATCAGTTGAAAGACTTTCAGTTCCGCTTATTAACATTATCTTTTCATTTTCACTTGATTACTAGATTAAGTATAAGTTGAATATACCAACACTGCATATAGTGTAATTTTACTTAAAAAAATATTTTTTGAAAAAAAAATCTAAAATGGTTACTGTTGATACAAGAAATATTTGTACATCTCTTTAAGTTTCTTATATTAAGATTAATTATGGTCCAATCAACTGGTGGCATTAGTCGCTTGATATCCCATTCAACTGGGCAAAATTCAAATAATTCAGTAGGAGAGCGTTTTCCTATTAATAGAACATTAATGGAAGTTTTTAGAGGGTTAGATGGAGCTAATACTGAAATGGTTGAAAGATCAAAAACAATATTTTTCCCTGGG
>CEUK01186031.1_pt1 | contig 10548 bp, 10 predicted proteins | sample 356451 | NCBI WGS metagenome assembly CEUK01 (sample SAMEA2622843, study PRJEB7988) | marine metagenome | isolation source: saline water (ENVO:00002010), including
AATCCACCATATATCCCCGTTCCATACGCCCCAGGCTTTAGTGCGAACTACCCCATTGCTTCTGATCCTGCTTTTACAATTGACCCTGTGACTGGATTGATAACTGGGACACCTACAACTCCAGGACAATATGCAATGGGTATTTGCTGTGAAGAATACAGAGATGGCGTATACCTAGGTAGAATACTAAGGGACTTTCAATTCAATGTAGTTCTATGTGACGCGAATATTGTCAGCTCAGTTACCCCTCAACAACCCGAACAACTTTGCATAGGTGAGACATTAACTTTTGAAAATAATTCTATTAATGCAGAAGATTACATTTGGGATTTTGGCGTAGATGGAATTGAAACTGATATAAGCACAGAGTTTGAACCACAGTTCACTTTCCCAGATACAGGAACATACATTGTTACTCTGATTGCAAATCCAACATGGCCGTGTTCAGACACTTCATCTCAAATATTCGACGTATTTGAACCCCTAGAACCTGAAATTCTAATCGATGACTTTGATTGCATAAACAACACTGAGATTTTTGATTTTGCAGCAACTGGCAACTTAAATACTGAGGCGACTTATTTCTGGGATTTTAACGGTGGCCAACCCGCAAATGGAAATATCCAAAATCCTCAAAACATCAACTTTTCCAATGCAGACACATGGAGCGTAGATCTTACTGTAAACAACCATGGATGTGTTGCTGAAACAAGTTTTGATTACACAGCTCCCCTAGAACCTATAGCTTCTATTGAAGACCAAACCGGATTCTGTGAGGGTCTTACATTCACATTTGAAAACAATTCTTCAAATTCAGAGACATATCTATGGGATTTTGGCAGCCCTTGGGGTGATGATTCGTCCATGGATTTTGAGCCTTCATACACATATGCAGATTCAGGCTCATATATAGTGACATTAACTGCTTATGCACCTTTCACCTGTCCGCATTCAACTACAGCCACTGTAGATATTTACTACCTTCTTGAACCCCAATTCCAAGCACCTCACCCTGATTGCTTTTCGTCTCATAATTTTTCTATGACCGGAACAGCTTCAATTGATTCAAATACTGAATATAGTTGGGACTTTGGAGGTAATATTACAAGCGCAAATACTAATGGACCTAATGTTAGCAATCTAGTTTATTCTGAACCTGGCATATATGATGTTACACTTACTGCCGAAGTACCTGGACTAGATGGTTGCCTCCAATCATATACTGAACAAGTGGAAGCAATTGCAGACCCAACTGTAAATTTCAGCGCAGGGCCTCTTGAGGGATGCCCCCCTCACCAAGTCTCTTTTACAAACCAAAGTACCACAAATACTGCTACAACTTATTTGTGGAATTTTGGTGATGGTTCTACCTCAAATTCAGTTCATGCAGTTCACCAATACTTAAATACAGGATCATTCAATGTTGCTCTTGAAATGACAACTGGCGGATTCTGTGTTCAAGAACTCGCGTTACTTCAAGAAAATCTAGTAAACACCTACCCTGTTCCCATTGCTGCATTTGATGTCGACCCAAACCAAGTAGACATTCTGACTCCTTTAGTCAATATCACAAATCTTGGTGACGAAGAAGTAGATTGTTACTACAACTTTGGAGATGGAGGTTCAATGCAGGATTGCAATGGTCAATACTTATATAGTGACGGAGGTAATTATACTATAACCCAAACTCTTATAAACGAGTTTGGATGTGTAAATAATGCAAGTGGAGAAGTTAGCATATCTGGATCTGTATTTTATGCTCCAACCTCTTTCACTCCTAATAGTGATGGAATAAACGACTATTGGATGCCCGTGATTTTAGGTGCTAATTCTTATAGGCTGAGAATATTTAATAGATGGGGTGAATTAATATGGGAAACTCTTGATAGTGAGAATCCTTGGTTGGGTCAAAAGGGTCTCGACGGAAACCACTTTTGCCCTGACGGATTATATGTTTGGGAAGTGGTTTGGGTAGACCAAATAGGATACCCAAGGTCAAAAACTGGAAGAGTGTTTTTAACAAGATAATTTTTAACTAACTTAGACGAAATTAAAACTAAAAGTACAAGAGATGTCAGATTATGGAAATGAGAACAGAGAGGAATTGTACTCAGTTCGTGTAAGAGCAGGAAAACGCACTTACTTTTTCGATGTAAAGGAAACTCGAGGAAAAGATCTTTATATGACCATCACAGAATCGAAAAGAAATTTCGACAACGATGGAAATATACACTACCAAAAGCACAAACTGTTTTTATACAGAGAGGATTTCGAAAAGTTTGAGGATGGTTTTATCGACGCTACAGATAAAATTAAAGAACTTATGACAACGGGTGAATATAGAGACCCAATTGCTGAACGAAATGCAGCAGAGGGAAACAGCGAAAACGATTATGACAGTGATTCTGAAAAAAACGCAGAAGACACTTCTGAAACTACTTCAGAAGACGAAGTTGAATTCGACGACCTCTAGAATTAACACACTAGACTTTATCCACAATTTTCAAACTTCTTAACACCTCAATCGCTTATTCTATTGGGCTACGGTGTGTAAAACTTTGCAAGCATAACAGTCTTCCAAATTCTAACTTAGCATAGGCTCAAACTATACCTAAGATTATATAGAAAATGGGAAAAACTATCGCTGTTACTAACCAAAAAGGCGGAGTAGGTAAAACTACTACTGCAATAAATCTAAGCGCTTGCTTAGGAGTACTTGAATACAAGACTCTACTTGTAGATTCAGATCCACAGGCAAATGCCACTTCTGGTGTTGGGATAGACCCATATTCTAATGAAAAAGGAACGTATGAAGTTCTTAATGAAACAGCAGAAATCAAAGAGGTTATCCTAAGTACAAACTCTCCAAACTTAGACCTTCTTCCTTCTAGTCTTGACCTTATTGGGGCTGAAATAGACCTAGTAGATGCTGAAAATAGAGAGCATAGGTTAGCTACTGCATTAGCTACTGTTAAAGATGAATACGATTTCATCGTGATAGACTGTGCACCAAGTTTGGGCTTAGTTACACTTAATGCATTAACAGCAGCAGATTCAGTTATGATTCCTGTTCAGTGTGAATACTTTGCACTTGAGGGCTTAGGTAAACTTCTAAATACAATTAAAATTGTTCAAGGCGGTCTTAACCCATCTCTTTGTGTAGAAGGAATTCTCTTAACTATGTACGATACAAGATTGCGCTTGGCTAATCAAGTTGTAGAAGAAGTAAGAGTGCATTTTCAAGATCTAGTTCTAAATACTGTGATTCATAGAAACACAAGACTTGGAGAAGCTCCTAGTCATGGTGAATCTATTATATTACATGACGCAACATGCAAGGGATCAGTTAACTATCTTAATCTTGCAAGAGAAGTACTTCAGAAAAACAAATACACTCAGTTGTCTGACGAAGAAAAATTCTTGAGTGACATTCTTGGGTAATAATGTCCAAACAAAAAGCTTCAAAGGGTTTAGGCAGAGGGCTTACAGATATGCCTCACTATCAGAATCATTTCAGTTCTGAAAGCAAGCACAAACATCCTCTTTTCAGAAGCTCAGACAAGTTAAAAGAGGTGTCGTCATCACAAAATTCACCTCGAATTATTGGTAAGATGGCAGGCGACATTGCTTTGGTACCTATTGGACAAATAATCCCCAACAAGGATCAGCCAAGAACAGAGTTTGATAAAAATGCACTGAAAAAACTTGCTAATAGCATTGAAGAATTAGGGATAATTCAACCAATAACAGTCAGGAAGCTAAGTGCACTCAAATATCAATTAATTTCTGGCGAGAGGAGGTTTAGAGCTAGTCAGCTGGTAGGTCTAGAGGAATTGCCCGCTTACATAAGGGAAGCAGATGATAAAAAGCTTCTAGAAATGGCTTTAGTTGAAAACGTACAAAGAGAGGACCTCCACCCTATTGAAATTGCTACATCTTACAAAAGGTTAATCGATGAGTGCAATCTAAGTCACGAAAAGCTTGGAAACTTGGTCGGAAAATCAAGATCGTCAATATCAAACCAGCTTAGACTTTTAGATTTACCTGAAGAAATTAAGATTGCACTAGTTACCAAAAAAATCAGTCAGGGTCATGCAAAAGCTCTTCTTTCTATTTCAGATAATCCTGATTACCAGATGGTTTTGTTTGGCCTTATTAAAGATGAAAATCTAAGTGTGCGCCTCGCTGAGGAAATAAGTAGAAAGGGTAAAAAGAAGAAAAGAAAAAAGAAACCTACTTTTGAAATAACAGATGTAGAAAGTGAAGCAATACATGAGATAAATCTGCGTTTTTCCCAAAGAGTAAAACTTGTTAAAGCTAGTGCTACGTCTGGTAAAATTGAGATTAAGTACAGCTCTCAAGAGGAGTTAGATAAATTTTTAGACAAACTTTCATACTGAATGCACCAACTGCTGCTGATAGCACTCTTATCCCTTCCTCTTTGGGTCGTTTGTCAGGAAAAAGTTGAAGATGCAACGCCTGAGCTCACAGAAAGCCAAATCAGAGTTCGTAGCACAACTCGATGGGCCGCAATAATTCCAGGCTCCGGACAAATAATAAATAAGAAGTATTGGAAAGTTCCGATTGTTTATGGAACAATTGGAACAAGTGTATATCTAATCTTAGACAATACTGCTAAGATGAATAAATTTAAGCAGGCTTGGATTTATGAGATTGATGATGATGTAAATACAGTTAGTGAATTAACTGATGATAATGGGGTTTTATACACATTATCAGATCTAGAAAACAACACTTATTTGTTTAGACGGTATAGAGATTTTTCTTATTTGGCCTTGGCTGGGTTTTATCTACTTCAAATAGTTGATGCAAATGTGGACGCACACCTTAGATTCTTCGACTCAAATGACGACCTTAGTTTTTCTGTTTTACCACCCTACTCTAAATTTATAACAAATGATGTTTGGCAAGTAGGAATAAATCTTAAGCTTAGATGAAGCTAGCAATTATAGGATATGGAAAGCTAGGGAAAGCTGTTGGTTCTGCTTGGGAAGAAGATGGCGGTATTGTGACTGATACTATAACAAGTTCAAGTAAATGGAAAGCTTCAGAACTTGATTGCGATGTTGTACTTGAAAGCTCAACACCTGATAGCGCTACTAGGAATATACTTGCATGTATTAACTGCGGGTTACCTGTAGTTGTTGGGTCGACAGGTTGGTATAAAGATTTGGCAAAAGTTGAGGAGGCAATTCAACAAACTCATGGCCAACTATTTCACGCAACAAATTTTAGTATTGGAGTTCATCTATTGAATGTGTTTTCCACTCAGATGGCTAGTACTCTTCGTTCATTTAAAAACTACAAGCCTGCAATAGTTGAATCTCATCACATTCACAAGCTTGACAAACCAAGCGGAACTGCTCTTACATTAAGTGAAAAGATTTCAGACGTTAGTGGAATTTCTAAGATAAAAATCGACTCAATTAGAGAGGAAGAAATAATTGGAATTCATGAACTTGTTTGGAATTCTGAGATGGATAGTATTTCTATTAAACATGAGGCCAAAAACAGAAAAGGCTTTGCTCTTGGTGCAGTGCAAGCTGCAAAATGGATTGTTGAACAAAAGTCTAAAGGGAGAACTAGCGTCTTCACTATGGACGATATGATAAAAGAATTATAATGAGTTTAATTCCTTGGATTCTCCTAGGTATAGTATGCCTTGAACACTTAATCTTTATTCCCAAACTAATCAAAAGATCTGTTGGAACCGTTTGGCATGGTTATATACCTGGTCTAAATGCATTAGCCATTCTTAAAATCATTGGAAGACCATGGTATTGGGCTTTATTCTTATTAGTCCCCGGAGTAAATCTGATAATGCTAACAATAATGCATGTCGAACTAGGTATTGTTTTTGGAAAACGTACAACTAAATATCAGTGGTTTTTTGGTGGGTTGCCTTGGATTGCATTACCCCAAATAGCTTTAAATGAAGATTTATATGTAGGCCCAAGGGATTGGTCTAGAATGAAGAAATCATCAATAAGAGAATGGGGTGAAGCAATACTTTGGGCTATAGTTGTTGCTAGTGTATTTAGAACTTATTCATTTGAAACATTTACCATCCCAACCGGATCAATGGAAGGCAGCATGCTTGTTGGTGACTATCTAATTGTAAATAAGATGACATATGGAGCAAAATTACCTGAAACCCCATTCGCTGCTCCACTAATTCACAACACCCTTCCCTACTCAATGATTCCAAGTTACACGTCTTGGTTCTCACTGCCACACATAAGACTGCCCGGGTATAGAGAAGTAAAAAGAGGTGACGCTGTAGTATTTAACTTCCCTCCTGGTGATACAATTTATGTAGACAAGCAATTAGCAGGTCACGATTTTTATGGAATACTAAGAGACCAAGCAATCAAATATGCGGGAAACGATGTAAAGAAATTTTCAGAAAATCCTGACGAGTATTTAGAAATGGCTCGAGAAGCGGGCAAAAGAAGTACAGGTCTAATGCAAAGGCCTATTGACAAAAAAGAAAATTACGTAAAGAGGTGCATAGGACTTCCTGGTGAAACTCTTCAAATTAAGGATAGACAAGTATTTATCGACGGGACACCAATAAAAAATCCTGATAACCTGCAATATGAATACAAGGTTAGCTTCGATAGTCGAACTAAAGCTGAAAGAGCAATTAAATCATTGGAACTTACGACCCAAGATTTGGGAACAGTGTACAATTCTGAAGGGGGAATTGAGTTAATAATTGCCCTTACCAATGCTGAAGTTGAGATTCTTGAAAACTCTGAACTTTATAGCAAAATTGAGATTATGAGTACTGTGAATAGAAAAAGAACATTACAAATTTTCCCAAACGCTTACACAGATGAATTTAATGAATGGACTTTGGATGATTTTGGTCCAGTTTACATTCCCAAAGCCGGTGAAACAGTTGAACTTAACGAGCGAAATCTACATATTTACAAGAGAGTCATTTCTGTTTATGACAAGTGCAACTTAGAAGTAAAAGAAGGCGTTATTTATATTGATGGAGAAATTGCAACTTCTTACAAATTTAAACAGGATTATTTTTGGATGATGGGTGACAATAGACACAGGTCTGCTGATTCTAGAATGTGGGGATTTGTGCCAAACGACCATATTGTTGGTAGAGCTTCATTTATTTGGTTTAGTCGTCAAACTAAAGAACAACACGGAGAATCTAAAATTCGTTGGGATAGAGTCTTCACAACAGTAAAATAAGTGATACTACCCTGTTGTCCATTTCCCCCATTGAGCTGGTATCACTTAGCTTATTCCAACAGTACATCAACAGTAATAGATGTACACGAAAACTACATTAAGCAAAGTATTAGGAATAGAATTCTATTAGCTAATTCCCAAGGGCTTTGGAATTTTACATTACCTGTACACAGACGAAATGCTGAATCAAGGTTAATGAAAGACATTATTTTCACAGACCAAATGGATCCTAAATTCTTACTGAAAAACATTAAAACAGCTTATAGTTCATCACCATTTTATGAGCATTTTGAAGAATCTCTCAGTGAGCTTTTCAACACAAATGGAAAACCTAAACAAAGTTTGCTAGAATTTAATCTCGCTTCAATAAAATGGGTAGAAAATGAATTAGGGATTTCCAACATTACCATTAGCACATCATATATGGAAAAGTCTGATAATGACTATAGAAATAAGCAAGCTTTAATTAGTTCAAATTGGAACTACCCATCTTACCCACAAGTATTTGAGGACAGAAATGGTTTTATTTCAGGAAGATCAATTTTAGATGCAATATTCCATGTTGGACCTGAGGCCAAAAAGTGGTGGACAGATGTATCTTTAAACCCTCAACAAAACACCTAATCTGTGTCAGAGTTAATTAAAACTGCATTTTACCAAAACCACTTAAAGTTAGGCGCTAAAATGGTCCCATACTCTGGTTTCTCTATGCCAGTTTCGTATTCTGGTCTAAAAGATGAACATAATGCGGTAAGAAATGACGTCGGTATGTTTGACGTAAGTCACATGGGTGAATTTTCTGTAAGCGGACCGGGTTCATTAGACCTTCTACAATACATAACATCAAATGATGTAAGTGAACTTTATGACGGAAAGATTCAATACAGCTGCTTTCCAAACGGTAGTGGAGGTATAGTAGACGATTTATTAGTATACAGAAAAAGTGAGAGTGACTACATCCTAGTTGTAAACGCTGGAAATAAAAACAAAGATTGGGAGTGGATAAACCGAAAAGCAAAAGAAAAAAAATTTGATGTATGCCTTGAAGACCAATCTGACTCTTGGTCACTTATCGCACTTCAGGGACCAAATTCAGCTGAAAAGCTTAGACCAATACTTGACCAAGAGTACAAATCTACTGCTGACCTGAAGTATTACACATTTAAAGAAGCTACAATTCAAGGACATAAATGTATAATTTCAGCAACGGGATATACTGGAGCAGGTGGTTTTGAAATTTATATGCCAAACAATGCGGCATCTGAAATTTGGACTTCTCTAATAAATAATGACGTTGTTCCTTGTGGACTCGGAGCAAGAGACACTCTAAGGATGGAAATGGGCTTTTGTCTATATGGAAACGATATAGATGAGAACACTAACCCAATTGAAGCTGGCCTTGGATGGATAACAAAATTCAACAAAGATTTCATTGACAAGGATCGTCTTCAAGAAATTAAGTCTGACGGTCCTTCTCGTAAACTAGTCGGATTAAAAATCAATGATAGGGGTATTCCAAGAAAAGGATACGAAGTGGTTACTCAAGAGGATTATGTTATAGGCCAAATAACAAGTGGAACGATGAGTCCCACATTAGGAATGGGAATAGGTATGGCTTATCTTGAAAGAGATTATTCAAAAAAAGGCACGCCTGTTTTCGTAAAAATACGCAACAAGAAAATTGCTGCTGATGTAGTAGGATTTCCTTTTTTGAATTTGGCCTAACAAATTATCAATGACTCCTAATCAAGAATTAAACCGTGTTGAGGTGTGTTTTACACCATGTGACTTCCATCAATATGAAGAAGGTTTTGATCTAATTGTAGTTATCGATGTGCTTCGTGCTACATCTGCTATTTGCACTGCTATAGAATATGGAGTAAAAGGCATCATACCTTTAGCAACTTTAGAAGAAGCGAGAGAGTATAAGGAAAAAGGATACATTGTTGCTGCTGAAAGAAACGGAGCAATAGTTCAAGGATTTGACATTGGAAATTCTCCATACGCCTACATGAAGCCTGAGCTAAAAGGCAAAACTATAGCGCTTACAACTACAAATGGCACCAAAGCAATTAGAATTTCTGAACAGAAAAAGACTGTTGTAATTGGCTCTTTAAACAACTTGAAAAGCCTTTGTAATTGGTTGGTAAAACAAAAGCGAGACGTTTTAGTTCTTGCTTCAGGATGGAAAGATAAATTCAATTTAGAGGATACTATTTGTGGTGGGGCAATAACTGACACCTTATTAAAAAGTGGACAATTCACATCTGAAGAGGACAGTTCTGTAGCTGCTAAATTTATTTATCGTTCTGCTAAAGAAAACATGTTCGCATATCTTAAAGCTAGTTCTCACAGAAGGAGATTAAGAGCTCTAGACTTAAATGCGGATGTGAGTTACTGCCTTACGCCAAACATTTTATCTGCAATCCCCATTCTAAAAAATGGAATCATAGTGCCACTTGAAGTTGTGGTCGAAGAAATGATGTAAATCATCCGTAAATGCATTTTCTTCTAAGTATTAAACAGTGTGTGTAGATGCTTGAACACCTTAAATTGTATTTAAGAGACTACTCATGAATCAAACAATGTTTTTCAAGACCTTCTATTAAAGCTTGAGGAGCTCTGATTGGACGACCAGACTTGGTATCAATAAAGGCGAGACAAACTTCAGCTGTAACTAGCAATGTCTCCTCATGATAAATGGAAAACCTAAATTTCAATCTTGATGTCGGTGTTTCTATTACGTGTGATACTATTTTCAAAATTTGGTCATATCTAGCTGGAACAAAATACTTAATTGATAAATCAACAACAGGAAGTAAAATCCCCTTCTTTTCCATTAGTTCATACACCCAACCGATCTCTCTTAGAGTATCAACTCTAGCCGCTTCCAACATTGGAATATATGAACCATGATAAACCATATCCATCTTATCAGTGTCTGCATATCGAACACGATGGTGAATGAAAAATGCTTTTTTACATTCTGAACCTGTCCAACCTGAGGTATATCTTTTGTCCATATGATGAAATTAATGTTGAGTAGATGTGAAAATCACACGAAAAATTCTACTTATCACAAATATTTTTTTGATTGAAATTGGCTTTGAAGATTAGTCATATTAAAACTTAATGCTAGTTCAAATACACTCGTTTTTCTCTTAACTAACTGAAACTCATGTTTAGAATAATCATTAGTTCAAGGAAAGGAAAAATGTATAATGTTTAAATACTACCTTACAATAGCAAATCCCTAATCAAACTTTTTGAAAAAACAATACCCAAAACATTTTTTTTTACAGATGTTTTGTA
>CEUK01179994.1_pt1 | contig 10523 bp, 8 predicted proteins | sample 356451 | NCBI WGS metagenome assembly CEUK01 (sample SAMEA2622843, study PRJEB7988) | marine metagenome | isolation source: saline water (ENVO:00002010), including
AGATAATTTTTATGCTGAACTTAACCGTCACGGATTAGAGGAAGAATCAGTTGTTAATTCAGTACTGTTAGAGTTCTGTGAGAAGCATGATGTTAAGTACTTAGCAACTAATAACTCATATTATACTCAGAAATCTCAGAGCGTAGCCCAAGACATACTGCTATGTGTTAAGGATGCAAAGAATGTATCCCAAACCAAGAGATATATGGGGCGAAAGTTACGTGAAGAGAGGTTTGGCCTACCAAATGATGAATTCTACTTTAAGTCTCAGGATGAGATGAAAGCTTTGTTTGCAGATTTACCTGATGCTATTCGCAACGTAGAATCATTGGTTAATGAGTTTGAAAGTTATGTCCTTGAAAGGAATATTTTACTTCCGGCTTTTGATATTCCAGATGAGTTTGTTTCACCAGAGGATGAAAAGGATGGGGGTAAAAGAGGGGAGAATGCATATTTAAGGCATTTGGTCTATAAAGGGGCTAATGATAGATGGGGTGATGAACTTGATGACAGTACTTTTGAAAGACTGGATTTTGAACTTAAAACTATTGAAAAAACTGGATATCCAGGGTATTTTTTGATTTGTGCAGACTTCATTGCTGAGGCTCGAAAAATGGGTGTTAGCGTTGGCCCTGGTAGAGGTTCTGCAGCCGGTTCTGCTGTGTCATATTGTATAGGAATCACAAATATTGATCCTATCAAGTACGATCTACTTTTTGAGAGATTTTTAAATCCGGATCGTGTTAGTATGCCTGATATCGATATTGATTTCGACGATGAGGGGAGAGGAAAGGTGATTGATTATGTTATTGACAAATACGGAGCTTCTCAAGTAGCCCAAATCATCACATATGGAAAGATGGCGGCAAAATCAGCTATACGTGATACCGCAAGAGTCCTAGAACTACCATTAGGCGATGCAGATAGAATTGCTAAACTCGTTCCAGATATCAGCCTTGGTACACTGTTTTCACTCGACGACAAGGCACTTAAAAACAAGCTTAGAACTGAAGAGATAGAGAAGGTAAATCAACTTAAGAGAATCTCGGAAACCACCGGTCTAGAGGGTCATACTGTTCAGACAGCGCGTGTAGTTGAGGGTTCATTAAGAAATACTGGGATCCACGCTTGTGGTATTATCATAACTCCAAGTGACCTTACCGACTACGTCCCAGTTGCTGTTGCTAAGGGAAGTGATATGGTTTGTACTCAGTTTGACAATAGTGTTGCTGAAGATGCCGGGCTGTTAAAGATGGATTTTCTTGGGCTACGCACGCTTACTATTATTAAAGATGCAGTTGCTAACGTAAAGGCTAGAACAGGAATTGATCTTAACCCTGAGAATTTCCCAATTGACGATGAGAAAACTTATGATTTATTCCAAAGGGGAAATACAGTAGCTATATTCCAGTACGAGTCTGCCGGAATGCAGAAACACTTGAAGGATTTAAAGCCAACTGAGTTTGGTGATTTGATTGCGATGAACGCTCTATACAGGCCAGGGCCTATGGAGTATATACCTTCGTTTGTCAAGAGAAAGCATGGTATTGAGGAAATTACTTATGACCTTGATGACTGTGAAGAATATCTTAAGGAAACCTATGGCATTACAGTGTACCAAGAGCAAGTAATGTTATTATCCCAAAAGCTTGCCGGATTTTCTAAGGGTGAAGCTGATACGCTCAGAAAGGCAATGGGTAAAAAGAAGGCTGAACTCATTGCTAAGATGAAACCTAAATTCATGGATCAGGGTGCTGCTAATGGCCACAATAAGGATAAGTTAGAAAAGATTTGGACCGACTGGGAAGCATTTGCATCCTACGCATTCAATAAGTCTCACTCAACTTGTTACGCTTGGATTGCATACCAAACCGCATATTTAAAGGCTAACTATCCAGCTGATTTTATGGCGGCAGTTCTGTCTAATAACATGAATGACTTGAAGAAGACAACTCTGTTCATGGACGAGGCTAGAAGAATGGGGGTTGAGGTGTTGGGTCCAGATGTCAACGAGTCTCGCTTTAAGTTTGCTGTGAATGAGGCTGGTGCCATTAGGTTTGGTTTAGGAGCAATGAAAGGTGTAGGAGAAGGGGCTGTTATGGCAATAATTGAAAACAGGATATCAAGTGTAGATTCTAAGGGAGTTGAGAAAGTTGATCCTTATATATCTTTATTTGATTTTGCCAAACGCTTAAGCCCGTCTAGAGAATGTAATAAAAAGGTATACGAAGCTTTAGCATTAGGAGGGGCATTTGACGATTTAAAGGGTAGCAAGAATATTCATAGAGCTCAGTATTTTTCCCTTGATGATAATGATCGTTCGTTGCTAGAACTTGCTATTCGATATGGTTCAGCTGTAACTCAATCAGAACAAGAGTCTAGTTCAACATTGTTTGGTGACGATGAAGCAATGAAGATTCCTGAGCCTATAATTCCAGCATGTGATCCGTGGTCAGATATGATTCGTCTCAAAAAAGAAAGGGATGTAGTTGGCTTCTTCATAAGTGGACATCCTCTAGATAAATTTAAGTTTGAGATGAAATATTTCTCAAATCAAGGCGGTCTTTCTCTTTTAGAAGAAATAGATAAACACACGGGTAAAAAGTTCCAATTTGCTGGTCTGATTTCAAATGTTGAGCATAGGGTTTCAAGAAATGGAAGTCCTTGGGGATTCTTTTCTCTAGAGGATTATAATGGTTCATTTGAATTCCGTCTTTTCAGAGATGATTATCTTACCTACAAAAATTTTATGGTTGATGAGTGGATGGTACTTGTTTCGGGAATAGTCCGAAAACAACCATCATGGGGCGACAACCCAATAGACAGAGGAAGTGAATTTAAAGTGACTAAAATCGAAATGCTTTCTGACGTTAGGGAGAAACGACTTAATAGATTACACATTGATTTGAATCTTAAAGCATTAAATGATGATTGGGTTAATTCTATTGATGAAATAATACAATCATCAAAAGGTAAAGTTGGCATTACCATTGATGTTTACGACGGTAAAACAAAAATTGTCATGCCAAGTAGAAACTCCCATGTTGAGGTTTCTAATGCGTTCATCTCAAAACTTGATGAGTTGTGTAAGCCCGGAATTGCTAATTATCGTTTTGACATAAAGATGGGATAAAAACTTGTTCACGAACAGAATAATAAATGGTGATAAATAAAGGTTGGTCTATGACATGAAGGCGAATACCTTTGGTGTACAATAAATTGAAAACTAAGAATACATTATAATTATGGCAGTAGAATTTACAGATAGCAACTTCAACGAGGTTGCCCTAGATAGTGGTAAACCAATTATGGTTGACTTTTGGGCTGAGTGGTGTGGACCATGTAGAATCATTGGGCCAATTGTAGATGAACTAGCAAATGATTACGAAGGACGAGTGGTTATTGGAAAAGTAAATGTTGACAATAATTCTGAGTTAAGTGCAAAATATGGTATTAGAAATATTCCAACAATCTTATTTATAAAAGATGGAGAGGTTGTAGATAAATCTGTTGGAGCATCTCCTAAAAACGTCCTTGAGGAGAAGCTCGACGCTTTGTTATAAGCGAAAATAGAACAAGAGTTTATAACTAACAATTATGCATCCCTGCCTTACCTCGGCGGGGATGTTTGTTTTTACCTTTATTTTCCAAAAATCTAATCATGCCCCTTAATCCAACTCCTGAAATGCAGCAAAGACTAGGTCGCCTTGAGCTCTTAGCAAATCAAGCTGTTGAAGGATTTATAACGGGATTACATAAAAGTCCATTCCATGGCTTTAGTGTTGAGTTCGATGAGCACAGGCTCTATAACCCAGGCGAATCGACAAAACACATTGATTGGAAGCTTTACGCTCGATCAGACAAAATGTTCATCAAGCGATATGAGGAAGAAACTAACCTTAGATGCCAAATCGTAATAGACGCTAGTTCCTCAATGCGTTATCCATCTGACGTTAGATTAGACGATACAGGTATGAATAAGCTCAAGTTCTCAGTAGAATCTGCTGCTGCACTAGTATATCTCCTTAAGCGCCAGAGAGATGCTGTAGGTTTGAGTCTTTTCTCAGACCAAATTGATCTACATACACAAGCTCGTTCAAGCACAGCTCATCACAGAATGCTATTTTACAACTTGGAAGTACTAGTTGACACCCCACCTGAATCAAGTAAGCGCACCTCAGCTATTGATTCTATCCATGAGATTGCTGAAGCAACTCAAAGAAGATCTCTTGTTATCATTTTCAGTGATATGTTAGACAAAAGCGAAAACCTTGAAGCAACTATAGACGCTCTTCAGCATCTACGCCACAGGAAACACGAAGTAGTTGTTTTTCACGTACTAGATAAAAGCACAGAAATTGCTTTTGATTTCGACAAAAAACCCACTCGATTCGTAGATCTAGAATCAGGCGCTGAATTAAAACTTCATCCAGTAGAAGTCAAGGAACATTACGTTAGGCGTATGTCAGCGATGAGAAAGGAATTAGAAACTAGGTGCGGCGCTCACTCAATTGATTTAATTGATGTAGATATAAACGAGGGTCCTATACCTGTTCTTGCTAGGTACTTAATCAAGAGAAAGAAACTTTTTTAATCTCAACCGTTGCTAGAAGGGATTTGAGGACATATATTTGCCGTCCCGAAAAGGGAACCCAACCCAAAATGGTCTGGTAGTTCAGTTGGTTAGAATACATGCCTGTCACGCATGGGGTCGCGAGTTCGAGTCTCGTCCAGACCGCAAAAAGCCTTGGAGAAATCCAAGGTTTTTTTGTTTTAGTGATTCATAAGTCCATATTGTTAATCCCAACATTAAGAAGCAATAAATAAAATCTTCTATCGGAATAGTTAAAATTCTTAATGTGGTATTATGAAAATCTTCATATATCACGATGGGTTCGTTCGTGATAGATCCGGTTAAGATTCCGTTGACGATAAAAAAAGGAATGAGACATACCAAATACGTACGGTATAATGATGTAAGTAATAAATTGCTATTTCTTTGACATAATATTAAAAATCCACCGCATAAAATAAAACAAACACATGTGTACATTTTATTCCAAAACACTACTCCGATAAGCAGAATTAAAAGTGCAACCCAACGAGTCCATCTATGTATTTTAAATCGGATTTTTTTTAACGGGAAGAAATAGTTTAATACTTCATGAATAAATATGCATGAGTATGGAATACAAATAAAAAACATCCATTCTTCTAGAGGTAATTTTAAAAACTTGTACCCCAAAATATATCGGTCGTTAAAATACCATATTTCAAGTGATGTAAAAATTATATCCCATGGAATGAAGATCGTCATCATAATTGTTATAGATAGCGCTAGAGCGAACCAATTATTATAGAACCTTAAGCGATGCTCAAAACTTCTCAATAATGGAAAGCTTATACTTAATAACATCAATAGTATATAATAGTATCTTGTATCTAGCCAATCCATAATAATAAAACGCCAAAAAAGATGAATTGCGAAGCAAATATTGTAAGTCCAAGAGAGAATGGGATTAAAGTACCTTTTTTATTCAATACACCTTGCATAAATATAGATACGAGGAACCACATAAAATAATTTTGAAATGGAACTGTATTCTGAGACCAATTCCAAAAATCATATTTCACAGCTACAGGCTCAATTAGAAAATCTAGACCTACCATTAATAAAGATGCGAACAGAACTTTCAAGCTAGGTTTTATAGTAATTCGGTTTACACATCCTCTTGCTCCTATTGCAATGACAAACCAATTTACGCCAATGATTAAAGGAACGTTGAGATATTGAATTCCAAGAGTTTGTCCATAACGGTAGCTTCCAAACAACAATCCAGTTTCAACTCCTAAAACCTCCACGCAATATCCAATTGTATAAATAAGAATAAAAGGAACAATAAATAGTTTCCGAGGTAGATGCATAAAACAAATCAACAAAGTGAAAAGAAGGGTGTATGGTGTTAGAAGTTTGAACAGCGACAAAAGTGATTCTGAGCAGAAGCCAATAACTCCTAAAACATTGATCAGTATTAATACCGCCAAGCCTATGTTTTTCAGTTCGTATCTCATTGAATCAATTGGTCTACGATTTTGGCAGAAGACAATACCAATGGAATACCACCTCCAGGATGGACACTACCACCACAAAAATACAATCCTTGAATCCTATTGGAAAAATTTGGATGTCTAAAAAATGCTGATTTACGGTTGTTCGAAGCTGTCCCGTACAATGATCCTTGATAGGAGCCAGTTATTGTTTCAATTGTTTTTGGGTCTAAAACATGTTCGCAAACGATATAAGGCTCAATTGAGGTATTCAACATACGATTTAATTTCTTTATAATGTTGTTTTTTGTATCAGAAATTACCTTTTTCCAATCTTGACCTTCATTTGGAGGGGTATTGATCATGACAAACCAATTTTCACAATTCTTTGGTGCGTCCTTTTTTTGTTCTTTACTACTAATATTTATGTAGATAGTAGGATCATATGGAACATTATGATTAGAAGAGATTTCATGAAACTCATCCTTGTAATTCTTTGAAAAAAAGATATTGTGAAGTTCAAGTTCTTCAAATGATTTTTTGATCCCCCAATAGAAAATAATTGCAGAAGTTGATCGCTCCTGCTTTTGTATTTTTTTTGCTATTTTTTTTTCATTCAGTAAATTTTCGTAAACAAAATATACATCTTGATTACATATCACGATGTCGGATTCATAAAATTCATCTTTAGTATGAATTCCTTTGACTTTATTGTGATCAAAAGCAATCTGTTTAACTTTTGAATTAGTGTGAATATGAACTCCCATTTCAAGGCACAAGCGTTCCAATAGATTAGCAATAGAACGCATTCCGTTTTCAGGGAAATAAGCTCCCTGATTGATTTCAAGATGAGGAATTAAATTTAAAATTGCAGGAGCTTTAAAAGGATTCGAGCCATTATATGTGGCGTACCTATTAAATATTTGTTCAACTTTAGGGTTTTTAAAACGCTTTTTATTACGTTTACTCATTGACGTAAATAGATCTAGACTAGGGAGCTTACATATAGCAATCAAAGATTTTAAATTGGTGTACGTTCTGAACTTGTGCAATGACTTTTCTAAAAATAGACTTTTGGTTGTATTATATAAATACGCACTTTTTTTTAGATGATTTTGAATTTTTTTTGATTCAATATTTGTCTTTTTTGAGAGCTCTTTTGCAAAAAGATTTGAGTCGGAATAACCTACAATTCTTGTATGATCTTCAAAAAAATAACGACATGATTCTTTTAGTTTATGATATTTGAAATACTCTTCTGGATTTTTATTACAAAGTAGAATCAACTCTTCAATAAGATGAGGTTGAGTAAATAGCGATGGGCCTGTGTCAAATCGATAGCCTTGCATATTAATTTGTGACATCTTACCTCCTACATAATCGTTACTTTCGAAAAGTTTAACCTTGTAACCTTTTACAGCCATCCGAATCGCTACTGCTAGACCTCCAATACCTCCTCCGACAACGTTAATTTTTTTCATTTTTCAAACAGTTTCAAATAACTCACTGTAATTAAATCATAAGTATTAAATACGAGATGTGAAACGGCATTTTGAAGACGTCTCAATTTCTTCATTCGAAATTCAATCATTTTTATCCACTTAGATAATCTTATTTGATAAAACAAATTGATATAGATAATTAATTATAGGATGTGTATTTCTCTTTAAAATATTTCCAAGGAACCCATAACATTCCAAATGATTCATCTGCGTCTTTACCCATCTGTTTGTGGTGCATTTTATGTCCTTTTCTTAATGCTTGTATGTACCGCCATTTTATGTTATTAAACCATTTAAAACGCCGGTGTATAATTACATCGTGAACAATAAAGTAACATATTCCATAAATCAAAATCCCCAAACCAATAAAAAATAAAAAATTCAATTGATATTTAATTCCGTAAATAATTAAAAGGGAACTTGGTATAGCAAAAATGACAAAAAAAAGATCGTTTTTTTCAAACAAATTTTTATATTTTGGTCGATGATGATCTTCGTGTAAATACCACAAGAACCCGTGCATTACGTATTTGTGTGTAAGCCATGTGATTGCTTCCATTATTACAAAAGTTATTATTGTAATACTTATGTACTTAATTACGGGCATTTATAATTTTTTTTTAATAGTTCGAGAAGATAAGATAAAAGCTATTTATACATCATTTTTTAAATGATTTTAATATGGTTTTTATATGTTCATGTAGACTTTTGTCTTCTTGAGAAAGATGCGTTTCTATCATTTTGATATCATTGCTCATGTCTTTATTGTAAAGTAAAAATGATGGACAATTATGCTGTATCGCATATCTTAATAAGCGAATCTCGATATTTTTTGGATTTGTCTGAATAATGCTATCCAATTGAGTTGTTTGTTTTATAAATATTCTATATTTTTCAAATGGGTTACCACAGTAGTCCAATAACATCAACTTTCCAGTACAATTGTATGCTAACACAATAGGGTTGTCTAAATGATTGTTACTTATACTAATCAAGTCTTCTATTTCATGAACGCTTTCTATTGTTGTTAAACAAGAACGTAGTTCATCAATAGTATTATATTGACAAATGCATCTAGATGTTGCGGAAAGTAATATGAATAATAAAAGAATTCTCAAATTAATTTTAATTGATGCCTTAGCATAGACTTAACAAGCAAAACAATTTTCATGCTGTTTGGTATGCGAATTCGATCTTTTAAGATTCTAGATGAAGGAAGGGCTTTAATTTTTAAAAACAAATCATAATAATAGCGATATGCTAAATAAACTCCTCCTTTTGAAGAGTATGGCAACATTTTGATGCCAATTAGTGCTGTTTTGAAATCATTTTCAATATCGTTTTCAATTTTTCTTTTTTCCGCTTCAGTAAAATCAATCATATTCACGCCAGGAAAGTATGTCCTGCCTAATCCTTGAAAATCACTATTTGCATCTCTTAGAAAATTAACTTTTTGAAATGCAGAACCCAATTTCATTGCAAATGGCTTTAATTGATTATAGTCATCGTCATTTCCTTGAACAAATACTTTTAAACACATTAGGCCTACAACTTCAGCAGATCCAAGTATATATAGCTGATATTTTTCTTTATCATAAACTTGCTCCTCTAAATCCATTTCCATACTGTTTAGAAATGCTTCAATCAAGCTCCAATCAATTTGATAATAATTTACTGTTTTCTGAAAACTATTTAAGATTGGGTTTAGGCTAATCTTATCTTCAATAGCGTTTATGGTATCCTGTTTGAATCGACTCAACAATTCAAATTTGTTGTAATCATGAAAAGTGTCTACAATTTCATCTGCAAGTCTAACAAAACCATAAATATTATAGATTGGTTGATGTAGTTCTTTGTTTAGCGCTTTAATTCCTAAAGAAAAGCTAGTGCTATATTTTTGAGTAGTGTTTTTACTACATTCTTGAGATATGTTATCATAAATATGTTTCATCTCATAGGATGTTTTTTGAAATATAATCAGCAACAACTTGACCAGAGATAATTGATGGTGGGACACCAGGTCCTGGGACTGTTAATTGTCCAGAATAAAATAAATTGTTGATATTTTTATTTATGATTTTTGGTTTCAGATTTGCTGTTTGAAACAGTGTGTTTGCTAATCCATATGCATTTCCTTTGAACGCATTGTAATCATTTTTAAAATCTTCGATACAAAAGCTTCTTTTGTATTCAATGTGCTTTAGAATATCTTGTTGACAATATTTTTCAAGCCTTGATATCATGATGTTAAAATACTTTTCTCGTAACATTTCATTGTCTTCTAAGCCGGGAGCTAAAGGCATTAGTAGAAAAATATTTTCTTTCCCATTTGGAGCAACGCTTTTATCTGTTTTGGAGGGACAACATGTGTAAAATAATGGTTTGCTTGGCCAAGATGGTTTTTTGTATATTTCCTCGGTATGCACTTCTATATCTTCGTCAAAAAATAAGTTGTGGTGCTCAAGTTTTTCAATTTTAGTATTTACACCTAGATAAAAAAGAAGTGCTGACGGTGAAAAGGTTTTTTTATTCCAATATCTTTCATTGTAATTTCTATAATTTTTTTCTAGTAGATTTTGTTCTACATGATTGTAATCTGCGGATGCTATGATATAATCAAATGAAAACTCGCCTTTTGATGTAGATATTGATGTAGCAAGTTTATTCTCAATATTTATTTTATTGACATTGGTATTTGTTTCAAACTTTACTCCTAAATCTTTACATAAACGGACGAACCCATCAATTACCTTTCCAAATCCTCCTGAAGGATAAAAAGTTCCATGTTTAATTCCAGAATAAGCCATTAAACTGTAAAGTGCTGGTGTCTCTGCTGGAGCTGTTCCTAAAAACAATACAGGAAATTCTAACAAAGCCTTGATTTTAGGATGTTTAAAAAACTTCGCAATATGTTTTCTGTATGACGTAAAAACTTGTAGTTTGAAAACATTGATTATAAGTTCTTTTTTACAG
>CEUK01041181.1_pt1 | contig 10519 bp, 7 predicted proteins | sample 356451 | NCBI WGS metagenome assembly CEUK01 (sample SAMEA2622843, study PRJEB7988) | marine metagenome | isolation source: saline water (ENVO:00002010), including
GGGCTGGCATGATCGCGAGGGTCTGCAATCGAGGGACCCATTTTTCTCTGCTTGAGGGCTGCAATGGTATGATCGATAACGGGCAAATCATGAGAAGCGATTCCAACATATGCACCACGATCAAGCATCTGTGATATATGGGAATTGAGTGCATCGACGATTTCCTGGTAGCCTGTCAATGCAATATCTTCGTGTTCCAAATAGACGCCTTTGCAAATTCTGAAATCCGCCGCACCACCGATTTTTTCACAAATTGACTCAATGTCGTCACGGGTCCGAAGCAGTCGAGATTGAAGCACGGTACCCACATTTGTTAGGCCTTTTTGATGCATAGCCAAGACAATATCAATGGTCGATTGAGTCACACGATGATCTTCCATATCAAGGCGAACAAAAATGTCATGTTCTGCAGCGTTTTTCAGAAGCCTCTCAATGTTTTGATAAGCGACTTTTTCATCAATCAACAAACCAAATGCAGTTGGCTTGATACTCAGATTAGCGTCCAATTTATGCTCAACAATCGCATCTAAAACTCGATCATATTCGTCGATGAAAAATTGTGCTTCATCCAAGGTAGAGATTTCTTCACCGAGTACATCAACGGTGAAACATGCACCTTCGGAACTCAACTTCTGCATCACCGAGATGGCGTTCGAGAGGTCTTTGCCAGCGACATATCGTCGCGCCACCGCCGCGACCATGAAACGTGGCATGCATTTGGTAAGAGTCACCATGAACCTACCCAATACACCCATCTGTACCCCTCCGGCACCTCTCAACAATGAGGAAGCACCTTGACAATTGCTAGGAGGAAATCCCCTGAATCACGAAGTCCGACCATTGGCCTCGGTTGTCCAAAACCCAAAAACCGCTCTCATTTCGATTGACAATCTTGTTGCCAATTTCAGCTCGCACACCAATATCGGGTTCAGAGTGGAACTGAGAGGCGGACCACCGCATATCTTGTCGCCATCCTGTGATGAACCAGGTTTCTTCAACCATGCAAGCATCTTGAATAGGGCCGCTGACATTGGCTACAGAAATGCTCTCAGCTTCTGAATTCCACCATGCCATTCGATTTTCACTCAAACTAAACAACCAATTTCCATCTCCTCCATACCAAACGTCATGGGTACTCGACTTGAATTGGTGAATCCCTTTCCGAGTAACATGCCCTGTCGACCCCTCGAGTTCGACCCATCCACCGCCTAGAGAAAATGCCCAAATGGAATCGTCCACTGAAATTAATTTGACAAGTACATCGCCATCTGGCAAGTCCGACAACCAATCCCAACCCAGAGGCTTGCGCCTCCAGACTTCATGTGAATTGATTCCAATTCGATAGATTCCTCGGTGATGGGTACAGAAAACTATGTCGCCGTCGTGCTCGCAAATGGCCAATGGCTCAGCATCAAGGATGTGTGACCAAACCGCACCAGCCACATGATGATGATTGGATTTCCCAGCATCAACTGCGACCCTTAAGTCAGACATTTCGATTCCCGATTCAATGGGTTCACGCAAATCCAGCAAGGCCAATCGTGCAAGAGACAAATCTCGTTCAACCCATGTCCCTACGAAAAAGTGCTCACCCACAATCACCGAATTGGTGACACTGCCTGGAAATGGATGGCGTATAGGATCAATGGCATTGAATCGCTGTGGATGAAGTCGACACATGCCCCCTTCAGTATCAATGAGGATAACATATTCGCGGTCAATCAAAAGATCCCGAGGCGGAGTCGGCGTGTCCGGCAGTGACATCGTTGATTGGTAGAGGCCATGATTCAATAATGAATGGGCAGAGAAGGCTGAATACAAGTGACCCTCTGGCCTATTCGATGGTGACGTTACTCATCGTTTCCGCACCGGATATTGCATCGGTAATCCAAGGAAACGCATTGCTTGCACGTGGAGGTTGGATGCCTTGCAAACCCATCGAAGATGGAGATGTGTGGCAGCATGAGCGGGCTGACGTCTGTCTGTGGTGGTTTGGTGATCGAGTACTGATGGAAGATCATTTGGATCAGCGTTTCTCCAATGGTTCGAATCGAGTCGTTGAAGAGGTCATTTTTCTGTCGCGACATTACGCTGCGAGTGCCCGACCAAGTCTTACACTTCATGTGATCGGCGTCCCAGGAGAAACTCCACTCGGCGAAATAGCAGAATTTGGCGGAGTCAAGGGTGAAGTGGTGTTGCCAAACCCAAGGTTCGCGGCTTGGTACAGGCTAATGTGCGAAGCTGCCGAGCATCACCAATTGATACCTGAGTTTGAATTGACCATTGAAACCACCCATCACGGTCCGTGTTTGGGAGTGCCGACCATGTTCATCGAAATCGGTTCTTCTGAAAGTCACTGGGGCCGGACTGATGCTGCCGATGCGTGGGCCGACGTGATGGAGAAAGGATTGGGCTTGAATGGGGGCGAAGGCATTGGAAACTGGGATACTCTCTCTCTCGAACAACGAAAAAACGCCAAAGTGATGATTGGAGTCGGTGGAGGTCATTACGCGCCGCGACATACGGATGTCTTGAGAAAGACAAACTGTTGGGCCGGACATCAATTGGCCGGTTATGCACTTGAAATGCACAAACCTGAGGATGAATCTTGGAATCCGGATGATGGAGAATATCCTGCGGGAGCTTGGCAGCACTCCATCCGTGTCTGTGTTGAGAGTACCCGATTGGCGTTCCCAGATGGACAAGTCATGGCGCACCTTGATCGAAAATCATTCAAGGGTTGGCAACGCAGAGTCATCAAACGATGGCTCAACGAACTGAATGTACCCGTGGGAAGAACAGTAGATTTTGAGTAATCACTCGTTCTTAACTGAGTAGCCACAGCGGCCGCAGTGCTTACGATCACCGTGGATCGCCATGAATACACCTGGCCCACACTGTGGACAGAATTCTTGCTTGCGAGTCAGTTTACCGTCCTCAACACTATACTTTGACCACTTGGCCGTAGCACTTGGATTGTCACCCATCACTCTTCACCTCCGGCAATCTCTGCAGCCTCGGCTTCATCCGCTTCAGCAGGAGGTTCTTCTGTAGGGGCATCTTCCTCGGCAGCATCATTACCTTCAGACAGTTGTGCATGTCGCTCGAGGATATACTTGGGCTCCTTCTCCAAATCTTCGCGGTTGGCATAAACGAACGCAGCTCCTGTGGTCAATGGCTGACCAAAGCGTGTATTCACGGATTTGACCAATACACGATCTTTCGTTGCACCGGGTTCGAGTTTAACGACGGCTGCAACAATCTCATTTCGAGTCGGAGTTGGTGCCCCGACATGCCGCCACTGCCACGAGATTTCAACGCGGTTTAGAATAGAATTTTCTTTTCGATCGATTACTTCCATTTGCTTCCCTTCCTGTTTATTGGTGTCTTACCTTTAGAGCATAGTTCCCTGGAGATTCAATGCCCAGTGTTCGTGCCACTTCACTGCGACTGGGGTCGAGCAAAATCGTCAAACCCTGCCAATCCGCACTCAGTTGAGCATCGGGGCAGCGCGAGCATCGAGGAGCGGCAACTTTGACCTTCTCGATGTCCTCTTTGTTTTCCTTCTCCCAAGCCTTGCGTTCCGCTTCATTCGGAGCGCGACCGTTTGCGGTTGTGAATGCCAAAATAGCGAGTGCCTTCTTGTTCTTGGCCTTGAGATCATTGTTCGACTTGAGCCACCATCCGGGGTTCCCCTCTTGGACTTCGATGATCATGTGACACTCGGTACAAGCAAGTGCTTTGATGGGCATGTGATTCAGTCCTCCTCATTGAGCCAATCGTGTGCTCCAAGAGCCGTTTGTTTGCAGGTCAAACCGATTTTACTAGAGCGGGGGTCGTGTGGATTTAGAGAGAGAGACACAATACGTGCTCGAACCGCGGTTCCTTCAGCCAGATACTTGCCGGACTGACGACCTTCAATTCGCCGCAAACCAACGTTGATGTCAATTTGTTCATCCAAAATTTGACTCTTGTGGAGAAGGGCTTCCATGGGACCAATACGGACGAATGCACCGAACTCGTGAACTTCACTCACCGCACCGTCAACGATTTCATTGCCATCCATCATGAACAGCAGTGCCTTGAATCGAACTTTCTGGTAAATCGCACCGTCACCGTGGATGATACGACCTCGGCCCTGCAACTCATGATCCAAAGTTAGTAAGATGTAATTCCCATCTTCGTCGAATTTTCCTTCAAACGCATCGTGAGCCAGACGATCAACGTGCTCTGAAAGGGACTTGCCCTTTTTGATATACTCCGCAGGAATTCGAATGGTATCTTCAATCATTTCAAGACTGTACATTTCTGTTGCCTCCCTCGGATTCACTCTTTTCGAAGGAGGTAGCCAAGAACGGAAGACCCGCAAGCCTCCCGTCCCTCACCGGCTTCCGCCTCCAGAGAAGAGGTCGTCCAAGACGATTCGGCGACCGTAGACCCCTCTATGAACGCTTCGCAAAATCACAAATCCGGAAAAATCGGTTCTGGGTTACTATGTAACCCATGAATGCCCCTAGCGTACGAACGTTCAAGAGGTGTTCTGCGACCATAACTATCAATGGCGAGCGAGGGGACTGGATTCCTACGCAATCAAATCCCAATGCTGGGGTTGGTTGTAATCCTCATCGCTCAGAGTTTGTCCCCATTTGCATTCGTCGATGATTCGCTCACACAGCCATCAACAGGGCGAGATGTTGAAGTTTGGATCGATGATGGTATCCATTGGCCACAGTTTGGTCGGACCCCCGGACATGAAGCTGTAACCCCCGCTCACGACCCCACGGACCCCGGTGAGGGTGAGTTGCTTAGTATCACGGACCCCGTTGTGAATTGGATACACTATCCCAATGAAGACATTGGAGTTGAAACCCTCGGCGTTCCTGTCGGGAACTTCTCGGCAAACATAGACACAGGCGGCCTCATTCTCGATTCATGTGCGAGAGACAGCCTCTCACCCGTCTTTGTCCATCAACAAACGATTGGTGGGAATCCACACGCCATCATGCGAATTGTTGACGGAGACACCAGCCAAACGATGTGGCAAGTTGACATCGGTGCCATTGATTTGGAAGTTAAATCGACACCGATTATCTTTGATGTAGAAGGCGACGGGACGCTTGAAGTCATCATTGTTTACGATGTCAATGGACAAGCGACCGTCGAATTATGGTCACCAATTATTGAATGTGATGTGACAGGATGGAAACCCGGCGGCAGTCACGAATCCGAGCGTCTGTGGAGATGGAGCCATGATACCTTCGAAATGGCTGCGGATCGAACTTGCCAAACCTGCCATAGGCCTGTAGCACAACCGTTGCTGGCAGATTTGTTCCTCGACGGGAGTCCAGAGTTGATTCTTGCCATGATGGATGACATCAATGATGAGCCAAATGTGGTCGCCCTTCCCCTCCCAACGTCAGGGACACCGAGTACCATTTGGGAAGTGACCATGGACAAAGGCACACACCCTTCTGATCCCGCCTGGGTTCAAATTGACGCCGTATCATCTGCAATTTTGTTGACGACCATTGATGAGAACAATGGCAACATGTGGATTTGGCGACTGAATGCAGCCAACGGACAGGTGCAATACGATGACACATTGAACAACCTCGACGGTGATACTGCATCTCCTCATGTACGACTACCCGGTCCCATCATCACACAACTCGATTCCGACCCGGCTCCAGAAATGGTTGTGACCATTCCTTCTGACATGGATGGTGCAGGAACAAGCGATGGTGCTGAATTTGTCGGCCTAGATGTCATTGACGCATCTGAGATTTTCTCATTCACAGCATCGAATGGATATGCGGATGCACCACCTGTATTGTTGGATACTGACGACAATGGAATCACCGACCGAATTTGCTGGAATACTTGGTATCGGGATGGGTTCTCATGGCATGGAATGGTTGGTTGTCATGATTACAATGAAGGAAACCAAAACACGTTCCTAGATTGGAATCAGATTATTGAAGGAACTTCTGGGAATCCAAATGACGAGATTGCAGTCTCGGCTCCAACCGCCATGGATATCGATGGCACCGGGATGGATGAGATCATCGTAACCTTTGGTCGAACCTTGTACGCCCACGATGGTGAAACCGGTTCACGATCCTCGATAAATCCCGAGTGGGTTTCAGGAATTGAGCTGCCACATCGAACTTGGGCCAGTCATTCACTCGCGGATTTCGACAATGATGGGGCACTCGATTTATTGGTTGGCGATATGCTCATCTCTCAGGCTGGCGCAGACATCCGCCCCTTTGAGGATGGATTGGCGATAACGTTCAATCCGAGTACCCCGGACCCCGGTGAAAATGTAACAGTAACTGCCTACTTTGAGAATGCAGGTACAGATTCGACCGATACAGACACGTTCGCGAGGATGTATGTCGATGGAGAACTGATGTACACACATCGAGAAGGCATCCTGCAACCGGTTGCGCCGACAGGAGATGGTAATTTTGCCTCGTTTTCATTTGGATGGGATGGTGGATTGGGCGAGCACACCTTTGTACTCCATTTGGATGAACATCAGAATGTGACTCAGACACGCACAGACAATGATTTGACAAGTACTGTTCTGAACATTATCGCACCATACAATGTCAGCATCGGAGTTCCAGCAGATCCCGTTCGTGTATTGCCTGGCGGACAGCAGGATGTCATGCCACTCATCACCTCTACTGGACGTCTTGCAGGAACATGGAGCATGACAATCGATGCCTCTGGATTGCCGACAAATTGGAGCTTAGTGGATTTGGATCCAAGTGCTTCGTCAGGTGTCCAGATCGGTGTAGGGAACACGTGGAGCCCCACTTTGAGAATCTCCGCCCCAGAAGAAGCATTGGGTACAGACAGTGGATTCGTCACCATCACGATGACCCTTGATTCCGATCAAAATGTAACACAAACGGCGATTCTTCCAATCGAGGCGGAGCGTACCCGTGGCCTTTCACTACGCGGCGCCGATGGGACGGCCATTTCCAACGGAGTCGGCCTCCCGGGGGAACCCGCAGCCGCATGGATTCTTGTCGAAAACCTTGGAAACGCACCTGAAACAGTTTCCCTACAATGGAACTCAACCGCTTGGGGCAATGACATCACATTGCATGATTCAACCGGACAAGAAGTCATTCCGTTGACATTGGCCCCAAGTGAAATTCGTGAACTAACCGCGCGCCTTGATGTACCGATTACAGCAACCCTAGGCGACAATGTCTCGACTCAATTGACCATGTGTATCGGAGCGGGAGTAGACGAAGAATGCAGGCCGATTGAGCTCACATTTACAGCAAATTTAGTTCAGGTCATGCCCCCACACATTCGCTCTGTACCCGCCGATGATCGAACTTGGAACATCGAGATCCAATTCCCATCAGGCGTGGATGAAATGGAGTGGGACATGGCTAGCGCTGGGATGGTGATGACAGGTTGGAACTGGGAAACAAATGGCGCATTGTCGATCGATGGCACCACATTGCGTGCCACGGGTAACGCAGGTGCACGCGTCAGTGGAGATTTGATTGTGGACATGCCTTTCGCAACGCCTCCAATGCTTCATTCTTGGACAACTCAAGAGGAAAATAACGCCGGCGCCGTACTTTCTCTCTCCATGCAAGTCCTGCAGATTCATCGGGCGGAACTCGACGTGACATCACCGGTTGTTCAACCACACAAGATGGATGTGGGTGTCCAAGAAACGCTGATGCTTAGATTGTCAAACCCCGGGAATGGACCCGATGCATACGATCTCTCGTGGACCATTGTTCAAAATGCAAATTTCACAGAGGACCCCGGGCTGCAAATTCAATTCCCTTCAACTCAGTATGCTCTAGGAGCAGGTGAGTTGCGAAGCGTACCGGTCTCAATCACATTGCCGACTGAAATGGCCGCTGCAGTCACAATGCAGTTGCAATTCCAAATGGCTTCACAAGGGGACACCGGAATTGTCTCTACAACAGATCTGTTCGTTGAAGCCCGCCAAGATCATCGCTGGGAAATGAAACTAATCTCAAACGGGATTGAGGTTGCAAACGGAGGCACCATAAATGCGGACCCGAATACTCAGCTACAATTTGAATTGAATGTTAGCAACGTGGGCAATCTGGTTGACCAGATTTCAATCAATCCCACAATTTCGATTCAAGGTGCTGGCTCTGATGATGGCACAGGTTGGAGCACATGGGGCGATGCAAGTGAGAGTATTGCTGTCAACAGTTCCGAGATTCTCCAGATCGGCGTGAATGTTTCGTCAACCGCATGGGAGGACACAGAGGCTACAATTTCATTTGAGGGGTTAAGTGATGATACTGCAATCCCAGCATTTGTTGTCCATGTACGAGTCAATCACGTTCCGGGTTGGTGGATTTTGGCAGGAGGCGCCAACTTAGACATTGACCGAAATGGTGCAAATGTCACACTCATTGTTGAACAGCGAGGAAATTCTCCTGCTGCACCCTACATCAACGGGTGGGTAGATGTCGGGGGGTGGACCCTAAACATCAGCCAAAATTTGCCCATGTTGGACCCCGGAGAGAATACTCAGTTCAACTGTGAAATTATTCCACCTGAAGGGGCGATTTCCGGATACACCGTAGAGTTGACACTCAGGGCACGCAATGCTGATGGCTCAGGCATGGGTCAAACTACACTACCGCTACGGGTTGCTGCATGGCACGATTATGCATTGACTCACGATGAGGAATGGCTCATCTCAACAGCGGGTGGATTGCCATTGGCGATGCTCTCCAATTTGGGCAATGCGCCCACGACCATTGAGGTTGAGGTCTTAGGATTGCCGAGTGGATGGAGCCTAGAGGGGGCATCACAGGTCAGTTTGGGCGTGGGAGAAAGTGCGGGGGTACCCCTATCAGCTATACCTTCAACAGACGGCTCAGGATACGGCAATAGTGTAACGCTAAGGACCACTGATGAGTTTGACACTCAGAAAGAAGTGACTCTAACCCTAACCGCAAGCGACAGGTCTTGGGCTACCAGTCCCGTCCTGTTCGGCACATCAGGAGATGTACTGGAACTCGATTTTAACCCTGGATTCGATGTCAGTTCTGTACAACAAGATGGGGGCCTATTGGTGGAAGCCGATGATGGAAGTTGGTTGTGGAATGTACCTCCCGTAGACACTGATGACTCTCTAACTGTAGACGGTGTTTCTCTTGATTATTGGGCTCGTGTTCGTGACCCCCCCACACGTATTGGAACCTGTTCTGTCAACGCACTTGATTCCATACCAGTGGCTTCCTGTGCAATACAAAATGGAACCACTGATATTGATTGGACAATCATATTGCGGGATGAAACTGGATTTGTCATTGATCACATCGCAGGCAACATTGCGAGTAATACGAGTCTAAGTGCAATCAATTTGAGTGTAGATGCATGGACGCCGGCACCCGGAGAACACACACTTGAAGCCATCTTGGTCGACGAAAATGGTGCCCTAATCGCCAAAGACAGTAGAGTAGTGATGATTAGAGATTCGGATTGGAATCTAGGCATTACAGACGTCGAAGTTCGCGAAGAAGGGGCTAAACAACAAATCGTTGTTTCAACTTCTCGGCAGAACCACTCCAAATTGTCCCAGGCGAATTGTTACCTACAACTCAGTGCAAGTGGTTGGGAAGGCTCCAAGCATCTCGTCGATGTAGCCGGTGATTTGGCGCCCCAAGTGGCTGTTGACCGGCCAAACCTACCCGTGGGCACAACCGTCAACCTTGACCTCTCCTGCGATGCACCATGGGACCAAGATTCCAATGAAGCTGATGACCTAGGTCTGATTGTTTTACCTGCCGGAATAGCTGAACCAAGTGAAGAACGCGACTATGCACTGCTGCTTGGCAGCCTCGTGATTGTCTTCGGTGCGATGGGTTTGTTCGGACTGATTCGGCCGGATGTCGGACCTCGAAAGGTAGAGCGAAGACAACGTATTCGAAAGCGAAAGAAGCAATCCGTGACCAAATTACCCAAACCAATTGAGGATGACGATGGTGACATTCAATTCGATGATGAAGATGACCTCGAAGAGGAATTGCTTGACTTTGATGACGAAGCCGAAGAAGAGATTGTCGAAGAAGTTGAAGAAAAACCAATTCCATTAGATGATTTTGAAGCTCGACTCGAGAGATTGCGTGAACGTCGTGATCGACTTGGGGGCGAGTGAATGGAATTGATTGACAGCACTGCGGTTAGCCCGTTTTACACCTTCGACCCGCTAAAGGGCAACGAAGTTTCTGAATTCATCGAACTGCTGAACGATTGCTATAATGGAGTGGATCAGTTAGATCAGATTGATGATATGTGCCCAAGTATTTCGGCAAAGTTAAGCGAACAAGGAGCTGTTTTCTCCAAAGGTCGCCAGGATGTTTCATGGGATGATGCAACACTTGTGTTCGTCGCGCTACGAGGGACTCAGCCCGACGGTTCGCCGTCTGAACCACTCGAACGAGGGATCTCAATTGAGCGATTGGGGAGATTTCCTACCAATGAGGGAAAC
>CEUK01045162.1_pt1 | contig 10502 bp, 6 predicted proteins | sample 356451 | NCBI WGS metagenome assembly CEUK01 (sample SAMEA2622843, study PRJEB7988) | marine metagenome | isolation source: saline water (ENVO:00002010), including
TAACCATTTCTTCAATAGCTAAATCAGAATATTTATCAATATATAATTGAACTTTATTTTGAGCATTACCAAAAAAAGGAATTAGTAAAATTATATACTTATACATTTATCAAAAATATAAATTATTTAATTTATTACTTATATATAACATATATTTGAAAATAAAATACAATGATAAAGATATGAATAGAAAAAAATTTATTAAATCAATATTAGGTGCCAGCGCTTTTGCTAGCATACCATTTAATTTAAATTCTAAAAATATAAATATTCAGAAATTAATTGACAATACAAAAATTGATACAGATGGCTCTATGATTGGTTTTAAATCAAAAAAAATACCTAAAGTTAAAGTCGGAATTATTGGACTAGGCAATAGAGGAACTACTTTGTTAAAAATGTTTAATTATTTAGTTCAAAAAAATTTTGCTGAAATTATTGCATTATCTGATATAAAAAAAAATAAATTAGAAAAAGCAAAAAATATATTATTAAAATATCAAAGTGAAAAACCTAAATTATATTCAGATGTAAATTCATGGAAAGATTTAGCTAAAAGAACAGACATTGATCTTATAATTATTGCAACTCCATGGAAATTACATACACCTATGTCTTTATATGCAATGAATCAAGGAAAACATGTAGCATGTGAAGTTCCTATATCAATAACATTAGAAGAATGTTGGAAAATTGTTAAAACAGCTGAAAAAACAAAAAAACATTGTATAATGATGGAAAATTGTAATTATAATGATGAAGAGTTATGGATTCTCAATATGGTTCAAGAAGGTGTTTTTGGTGACATTACTCATGCAGAAGGGGCATATTTACATGATCTAAGATCATTATTATTAGATGAAAAGTATTATGAAAATCAGTGGAGATTACAAGAGCACGTAGAAAGAAATGGAAATTTTTATACAACTCATGGTCTAGGGCCTATTAGCTTCTATTTAAATATTGGTCGAGGCGATACTTTTTCCTATTTAACATCTATGAGTAGTAGAGAACTTAATTTAAGTATAGCCGCTAAAAAACAAAAACACAAAAATATAGATTATAAATGTGGAGATATGAACAATACTATTATCAAAACAAAAAAAGGAAAAACAATTCTGCTACAATTTGATGTTCATACAGGAAGACCATATTCTAGAATTAATAAGTTAGTTGGTACTAAAGCCGTTCATGATGGATACCCAAGTAGATTGTATATTGATGATGAAACTCCAAAATATTGGGGACATAATTGGATAAATAAAGAAGATTACAATAATTACATTGAAAAATACAAACATCCAATAATTAAAAAATTGAAAAATATTAGTTTAAATTTCAAAGAAGGTCATGGCGGTATGGATTTTATCATGATATATAGATTAATTAGATGTTTGAATTTAGGTGTTGAATTAGATATAAATGTGTATGACAGTGTTTTGTGGAGCGTTATATCACCCTTGTCAGAACTATCAGTTTCTGAAAAAAGCACACCAATAGATATACCAGATTTTACAAATGGTAAATGGAAAAATATAAGAAAATTAGAGATTATGAGGGAGATCTAATCCAAACTTTATATTCATACCTAAATTACCTTGTAAACCTCCAGTATGAATTGCCAAAATGCTTGAATTTTTAGGAAAAAAATCTTTGTTTATTAAATCAAAAATTCCGTACATCATTTTTCCAGTATAAACCATATCTAAACTAATGCTATATTTAGCATAAAATTCCATTATAAAATCACTTAAATTATTATCAAATTTTGAATAGCCACCAAAGTGGTAACCTTTAATTAATTTCCAATTTGACTTATCAGACCACTTTATTATATTTTCTTCTAGTAAGCTAACACCTTTTATTGCAGGAAAACCTAATATATTTTGTTCTTGATTGGATGAATTAATTAATCCTGAAATTGTACCACCAGTTCCTACCGAACAACATATATAATCTTGATTATCTAATAAATCTAGTATTTCTTGAGTACCCCTAACAGCTAATTTATTTGTCCCTCCTTCAGGAAGAATGTAGGATTCTTTATATTCAGATGGAATTAATGTTAATTTCTGGTATTGCGTTAATAATTTATAATTCTTTCTATTGAAATATATCAAATTCATACCGTACTTCTTTGCTAATTTTAAAGTTGGATTTAATGGTAAAACTTCGTCACCTCTAATTATACCTGTACTTGATAAATTAAATTTATTAGCAATATATGCAGTTGCTAATATATGATTTGAATATGCTCCTCCAAAAGTCAACACCTTTTTATAACCCTTATTTAATATATAATCTATATTATACTTTAACTTATAAATTTTATTTCCTGATACATATGGGCAATTTTCATCAATTCTTTTAAGATATAGTTTTATTTTTTTTTCTTTAAGTAATGATGATGTTATTTGTTGAGTTTTTGGAAACATTGAAGCAAATATCGTAATTTTGCAAAATTAATAAATGAAAGGATTTTCAAAAATATCAGAATTAGAAAAAGAAGATTATTATTATTCAAAAGAAGGATATATTGTTTTTACTGAAAAATACCACATAAAAAGAGGGTATTGTTGCGATAGTAATTGTAGACATTGTCCATTTAGAAAAAAAATAAAAAAAATAAAAAAATAAAATGACAGAATTTAAAAAATTAATTCTACAAGGAATACCTGATATACTTCCAGATAAAAAATCAAGAAATAAAAATATTAGCCACGCTCCAGTTCGAAAAGATATATTAACTAAACAAGAAAAAAAACTAGCTATAAAAAATGCATTACGTTATTTTCCAAATCATATGCATGAAGAATTAGCACCTGAATTTTTAGAAGAATTAAAAAATTATGGAAGAATATATATGTATAGATTTATACCAGATTACAAAATACATGCAAAAAATATTGATTGCTTTCCCTACAAAAGTAAACAAGCAGGTGCAATACAATTAATGATATCAAATAATCTTGATTATGCAATTGCTCAGCATCCAGAAGAATTAATTACATATGGAGGAAATGGTGCTGTATTTCAAAATTGGGCTCAATATTTATTATGTATGAAGTATTTGGCTGAAATGAATGATGAACAAACATTAGTTCTATATTCTGGACATCCTATGGGGTTGTTTCCTTCAAATAAAAACGCACCTAGAGTTGTGGTTACAAATGGAATGATGATTCCAAATTATTCTAATCCAGATGATTTAGAAAAGTTTAGTTCTTTAGGAGTAACACAATATGGACAAATGACAGCAGGATCATTTATGTATATTGGACCTCAAGGCATTGTACACGGAACAACTATCACTATATTAAATGCAGCTAGAAAAATTGATCCTAAGGCCAAAGATTTATCTGGAAAAATATTTGTAACCTCTGGTTTAGGAGGAATGTCAGGAGCACAACCTAAAGCGGCTGTTATTGCAAAAGGAATATGTATTGTAGCAGAAATAAACCCTGAAGCACTTAATAAAAGATATAGTCAAGGATGGGTTGATGAAGTATTTCAAGACATTAATTTATTAATTAATAGAACTATTAAAGCTAAAGAAAATAATGAAGCAATATCTATTGCATATCTTGGCAATATAGTTGATTTATTATTTGAATTAGATAAACAAAATATCAAAATTGATATTGGATCAGATCAAACTTCTCTACATAACCCTTGGTCTGGAGGATACTATCCAGTTGGATACACTTTTGAAGAAGCAAATAAAATGATTTCAGAAGATCCAAAAAAGTTTAAAGAAGAAGTTAAAAAAACATTAATTAAACATACTACTATAATAAATAAATTATGTGCTAAAGGAATGTATTTTTTTGATTATGGAAATGCCTTTCTTCTAGAGTCAAGTCGCGCAGGAGCTGATATAATAAAAAATAAGGAATTTATTTACCCATCATATGTCCAAGATATAATGGGTCCCATGTGTTTTGATTATGGTTTTGGCCCATTTAGATGGATTTGCACATCAAATTCTAAAGAAGATCTAAGAATTACAGATAAAATTGCATGTCAAGTTTTAGAAAAGTTAATACAAAATGCTCCAAATGAAATTAAATTACAAATGCAAGACAATATCAATTGGATTAAAAATGCTGAAAAAAATAATTTAGTTGTAGGATCACAAGCAAGAATTCTTTATGCAGATAGTGAAGGAAGAATTGAAATTGCAAAAGCATTTAATAAAGCAATAAAAGAATCTGTTATATCATCACCTATAATATTAGGTCGAGACCATCATGATGTTGCAGGAACTGATTCTCCATATCGAGAAACATCTAACATATATGATGGTTCGAAATATACAGCTGATATGGCGATACATAATGTTATAGGTGATAGTTTTAGAGGTGCTACATGGGTTTCTATTCATAATGGAGGTGGCGTAGGTTGGGGGGAAGTTATAAATGGAGGATTTGGACTTTTAATAGATGGTAGCAAAGAATCAGATGAAAAAATAAATTCCATGCTTTTTTGGGATGTAAATAATGGTATTGCTAGAAGAAGTTGGGCAAGAAATAAAGAAGCTGTATTTACAATTAAGAGAACTATGAAGAAAAACAAACAATTAAAAATCACTATTCCTAACTATTGTGATAATAATATAATTAATAAATTAAATTTATAATAAAAAAAATGACAAAAGAAATAATCTATATTTTAACATTTATGTTATTAATTTCTTGTAATAATGAGAAATATAATAAATCTTCAGATGGAATTAGCAATCAAACTTGGGTGTCTGAATTAGAATATCCAGAAGAAAAACATTTAAAAAATATTAAGCAATTAACATTTGGTGGAGATAATGCAGAAGCCTATTTTTCATTTGATGATAGTAAATTAGTATTTCAATCAAATTATAAAGAATGGAATGTTGAATGCGATCAAATATTTATTACTGATACAAATAACTACATGATGTGGAAAGAAATGCCAGATAAAATAAGTACAGGAGATGGAAGAACAACATGCGCATATTTTATGCCTGGAGACACTTCTATAATCTATGCATCGACCCATTTAAAAGATGTAGAATGTCCTCATGTACCTGAAAGAACAGATGGAAAATATGTATGGCCAATATATGACTCTTATGATATATTTGTTGCAGATCTCAAAGGAAATATTATTAATCAATTAACCAATAGTAAAGGATATGATGCAGAAGCAACAGTATCACCAAATGGAGATAAAATTGTATTTACTTCAGATCGATCTGGAGATCTTGAATTATATACTATGAATATCGATGGAAGTAATATAGAACAAATTACATTTGAATTAGGTTATGATGGTGGCGCATTCTTTTCTCCAAATGGTAAAGAACTTGTTTTTAGGTCATCTAGACCAAAAACTGAAGCAGAAAAAACAGAATATAAAAAACTTTTATCTGAAGGATTAGTTAAACCTACTGAAATGGAAATATATACTTGTAATATTGATGGAAGTAATTTAAAAAAGATTACAAATTTAGGAAATGCAAATTGGGCACCTTTTTTCCATCCATCTGGAAAGAAAATAATTTTTTCTTCTAATCATAAATCTAATAGAGGATTTCCATTTAATCTATTTATGATTAATACAGATGGATCTGAATTAAAGCAAATTACATATGATACAGTATTTGATTCTTTTCCAATGTTTTCATATGATGGAAAGAAAATTGTATTCTCATCTAACAGAAATAATGGAGGAACAAGAGCTACAAATTTATTTATAGCTGATTGGATAGAATAATTACTTAACTATAAATTTATTATCCACAGAACCATCATCATAAATATAAAATAATTGTGTGTTATTTTCAGAAACAACTTCTCTACCTAGTATATCAATAATTTTTAATAATTTTCGATTATTTTTATTCTTATTGATTGAAATATTATTAGGTGGATTAACAGTTATTTGAAACAAATCAAATCCAGCTTCAACCCAATGACCTCCAAGAGCATCCCAATCAGCTGTCTCTAATATTAATTGCATATTTGAAGTAAGGTTAATATATTGATCTAATTGATATGTAGAAAAATTCCACTGCCCCATTAAATTTGATGCAGATGTTTGTGTCTCTAATAAAACTTGTGTATTACCATTACTAATACTAATTTTTAAAGAGTCATTTGCTGAGTTACCCCAAGGAAAACCATTAGCAAACCATGAATAAAAACTAAGAAAATATATTTGATTATCTGATAAATTAAAAATAGGAGATGTTAAAATTGTATTAAAATCATCTACATCATTGGAACCGGTTTGACTTCCAGCACTTAAACCTGTAACAAATGCATAATTTGCACAATCATTACTTATATCATTCTCAGGATTGTAAAGAACCCCATAATCAGATGTTCCTTCAGGGTCTCCTCTCTCCCACTTACCATCAGAACTTTGTGTCACACCTCCACTGACAGTCCAACCGAAATCAAATGTAAAATCATCATAATAACCTTCATCTAATGAAATAGAAATAGAAGAATTAGGATCTATATATTCATTATTACAATAAGTTAAATAACCCCATGAACCAACAACTACTTCATAATTACCTTCATATATACCTGAAATACTAAAATTACCATTATTATCAGTAATGGTAGAAAAAGAAAAATCATTATTATAAATTAACACATCAGCATTTGGTATTGCTAGTCCAGCAGTCTCAATAACCATACCACTAGTATTAAAAGCAACTAAAGGTTGTAAAGAAGCATTAACGTATGTAATTACTCCATTTGTTAGTGAAGCTGAAATAGTATCAGAAAGATAGCCAGGCTTTGAAAACAATATATCATATGTTGCTGCATTTGCTGTTCCGCTCATATAATGACCAGACAAGTCAGAGGTAGTAGAATTATTTATACTAGTATTTAAAATTTCAATAGTAGCACCTACAATTGGATTTCCATTAGATAAATCTGTCACATCACCTTCTAAATAACAAGCTTGTTGAAAATCCCTCCTAAAAACTAATAACCTTGCATCATTATTACTACTACTATTAATATCGCTAGAAATAATATTACCTGAAGGTAAAAATGGATAAGTACCCCAACATCCATCAAATCCATCACCAGTACCAGAATAAGAGTCGTAATACGCTACTTGAATCATATTATTAGGATAAGTAACATCATGAACAGTAGTTCCATCTCTATACCAAGAAGTAATAATAAAGTTTCCGTCCACATGTGTATTATGTGGTATCGACAAACTACCTGGATTAGATTGAATTCTATCAACTTCCTGAATATTACTCATATTTGTAATATCATATGCACCAATATAGGCATCAGATCTTTCATCAGTTGTAAAAACATAATCTCCATTATCAGATATCCATGCATTGTGAGTAAAATTAGATGGTGTCACTCTTCTTCCTAAAGTTTGAGGATTAGATTTATCACTAACATCAATTATAAATAACTCACCAACATTTATACAACCTGCATATAATGTATCTCCTCGTACCATACCATCATGAATATATTCTTCATCCCATTCACCTAAATAATGAGGAGAAATAGGATCAGCATTAACATCTAAAAATATAACCCCATCAGAAGGATTACTTCCATTATTTGAAGAAGCTCCAAAAATATATGCAATACCATTTTCATCAATATAAATATTATGAGCAGCAGTAAATTCAACACTATTTCCATTTGGATGAGTAAAATTAGTAACATGCCAATAAGTATTTCCTGTCATATCAGTCAAATCAACTATTAACAATCCTGCATGAGCTTCAGTTGTAACATATGCATAATTTCCCCATGTTTTAATATCCCTCCATGTTGAAGAAAGATCAGAAATATAAAATTTAAAAACAGGATTTGATGGATTTGTGACATCAACTACTGAAAATCCATTTTCTAAACCAACCAAAGCATATTCGTTATTATTTTGATCGACCCATCCCCAAATATCGCTTCCAGCATCATTATTTTGCCATTCATAATCTCCTAACAAATTAAGATTAAAACTCTGAGAAAGTAATATAAATGGAATAAAAAAGTAACACAATAATATAAGTCTTTTCATAAAATATTTTTAAATATTGCAAATATACTTCATTATAAGCTAATGTAATATATGATAATTATAATTCTAATGATATCTGTCCTTTATTATCATTATTATGTTCAATTTTTACTTCTTGATTTTTTTCATGTATATCATCTACCACTTCTTTTTTAGGGGATAATATATTGACTTCTTTTATTTTTTTTGAACTCAATTTATTTCCTATGGCTTTATGTCCTTTAATTGCTATAAATGATTCAATATCAATAATTTCTTTTTTTCTTTCCTTTCCTTTTTCTTTAATAAATATAATTTCAATTCTAGGAAACCAATCTGTAGAAACTAATTCTAAATATGTATCTTTATGTTCATTTGTTAAATTAAATTTAGTGATTTTACTATCAATCTTAAATCTTTTTACATAGTAAGCCTTCTTGTGACCATCAAAATAAATAGCTGAAATTGGTTTTAAAGGGTTCAACTTTTCTATAATTAAAATATCTTCATCAAAGTGATTTGAAATATCAAAGTTTTTTAAAACAATATCACCACTTTGATTAATAACTAGAATCTTATCAGAAGCTTTAAACTCCCCTAAATACACACCTCTTTCTTCGATGTTTAATCTATTAACATTTTCATCAAACCAAATTTTTCTAGCTGATAAAGTAGATACACCAACTTCTTTTAACTCTATACTCTTAACAGGATTCTTAGAAATGATATTTCCTACTGACAATTTACCCTTAATTGCTATATCAGCAAAATTAATTTCAATTTTAAGTTTCTTTAATCTTTGTAATTTTCTTAAATTAACATTAACAACTTCTGCTTCACCATTAGGATTAGATGTGAAGTATAAAACTTTGCTATTATTTTCAGATTTAGTTAACTTATATTCTCTTCCTCTAGTAATACTAGTGACAGAGAATCTTTTAATCATTGTATTCGATGAATTTCCGTCCTTATATATCATATTATAAATTGTACGATCATCTTTTTTCTTAAAAACTGCGCAGTGTATAATATCCTTACCAACAAAAACTTTATTTTCAACTTTAACAACCTTCATCATACCATCTTTACAAAAAACAATGATATCATCAATATCTGAACAATCTGAAACAAATGATTCCTTTTTCATTATATTTCCAGTTCCAATAAAACCTTCCTTATAATTAACATATAATTTCTTACTTGCTACAACTACTTTTGTAGCATCAATATTTTCAAAAGTTTTAACAACTGTTTTTCTGAATTTATTTTTACCATATTTCAACTTTAATTCCTTAAAATAATTAATTGTATAGTCTACAAGGTTATCTAAATTTGACTTTACTTCCTTAATTTTATTTTCTAGTTTTAAAATATCCTCATCAGCTTTATTTAAATCAAATCTTGTGATTTTTTTAATTCTTATTTCAGTTAATTTAATAATATCTTCTTCTGTAACATCTCTCAACAAATCTTTTGTATAAACTTTGATAGATTTATGAATTGTTTTAATAATTTCATCCCAACTATCAAGTTCTTCAATTTTATGGTAAATTCTATTCGAAATAAAAATTCTCTCAAGAGAAAGAAAATGCCATTTTTCTTGTAATTCAAATAAATCTACTTTTAATTCTCTTTTATGCAATTCTAAAGTATTCTCAGTAGATATTTTTAATACATCTGAAACACCTAGAAAAACTGGTTTATCATCTTTAATTATGCAACATAGTGGAGAAATAGAAATTTCACAATCTGTGAATCTATATAATGCATCTATTGTTTTATCTGGAGATATACCACTTGGGATTGACACAGATATCTCAACATTCTCAGCAGTATTATCTTCTACTTTTTTTACTTTTATTTTACCTTTTTCATTAGCTTTTATAATAGAATTAATCAAAGAAGAAGTTGTAATTCCATGAGGAAGTTCAGTAATATTTAAAGTTGATTTATCATGTTGAATAATCTTTGCTCTTATTCTTATTTTACCACCTCTTTTTCCATCATTATATTGACTAAAATCAGCAAATCCTCCGGTCAAAAAATCAGGATATATTCTGGGTTTAATTCCTTTTAACACTTTTATTGAAGCATCAATTAATTCATTAAAATTATGCGGCAATATTTTGGTAGAAAGTCCTACTGCAATTCCTTCAACACCTTGATTTAATAATAAGGGGAATTTTATTGGCAATGTTTGAGGCTCCTTACTTCTACCATCATATGACGAATTCCATGTTGTAATTTTTTTATTATATACAACATCTAATGCAAATGGTGTTAAGCGAACTTCTATATATCTAGCAGCAGCAGCTCTATCTCCAGTAAAAATATTACCCCAATTACCTTGCATATCTAAAAGCAATTCCTTTTGACCAATTTGCACCATTGCATCTCCAATAGATGAATCGCCGTGCGGGTGGTACTTCATAGTATGACCTATAACATTAGCAACCTTGTGATATCTA
>CEUK01174475.1_pt1 | contig 10497 bp, 9 predicted proteins | sample 356451 | NCBI WGS metagenome assembly CEUK01 (sample SAMEA2622843, study PRJEB7988) | marine metagenome | isolation source: saline water (ENVO:00002010), including
GAAGGAAAACCGGGTTCAAATGTAACATTTGAAAATGTTCTTCTTCTAGATGATAACGGAAAAGTATCTGTTGGCGCCCCAGCTGTAAAAGGTGTTCAGGTAACAGCCAAAATTGAACAACACCTTAAAGGCGATAAAGTTATTGTCTTTAAAAAGAAAAGAAGAAAAGGTTATAAAGTTAAGAATGGTCATAGACAAAGATTAACGGAAATACTAATTAAAGATATTGGTAAGAAAGCTGCTCCTAAGAAAGCTGCTTCAACTACTGAAACAAAAAAGGAAACAGTAAAAGCGACTACTGCAGCTCCAAAAAAGGCAGCACCTAAAAAGGCGGCACCTAAAAAGGCGGCTCCAAAGGCAAAAACTACTGCAACCAAAACAACAACTAAAAAAGAAAGTTAAGTACTAATCTTTAAAATTTATTAATAATGGCACATAAAAAAGGCGTCGGTAGTTCTAAAAACGGTAGAGAATCAGAATCGAAACGATTAGGAGTTAAGATTTTCGGTGGTCAATTGGCTATTTCTGGTAATATTATTGTTAGACAAAGAGGTACTAAGCATTATCCTGGAGAAAATGTAGGTATGGGAAAAGATCATACTTTGTTTGCACTTACAAATGGAATTGTAGAGTTTAGAAAAAAAGAAAATAACAGATCTTTTGTTTCTGTAACTCCTATAGAAAGTTAATTTCTATTCTAATTTTAAATTCTAAGCGCTTTTATAGCGCTTTTTTTTTATCATTTTTTAAGCAAGCTTAAAATTTAATAGATTTGAAAACCCATTATTTGAGATAATTAATTATGCTAGAAATACAAAAAATAAGATCTAATAAAGAATTTATAATTGAGCAACTTCTTAAAATTCGAAAAACAGATGTTGCAAAAGAGATTAATGAAATTTTTCAATTAGATGAAAAAAAGAGAGAAACTCAACAATTACTAGATAGTTTATCTGCTAATATGAATACTTTATCTGCTAACATTGGCAAACAATTTAAAGCTGGTAACGTAGAAAAAGCAAATCAACTTAAATCAGAAACTGGCAAATTAAAAGAAGAGATAAAACAATTAAAAGCAGACTTTATTGATTTGGAAAACCAATTAAAAAATAGGTTATATGAAATTCCAAATGTCCCTAATGAGTCTGTCCCCTCGGGATCCAATGAAGCTGACAATGAAGTTGTTTTTCAAGTAGAATTTTCGAAAAATGAATACGCTTCTTTTTTGCCACATTGGGAGCTATGTGAAAAATATAATTTGATTGACTTTGAATTGGGAGTTAAAATTACTGGTGCAGGATTTCCTGTGTATAAGGGCAAGGGTGCTAGATTGCAAAGAGCATTAATTCAATTCTTTTTAAACGAAGCAAATGACAATGGTTATGGAGAGCTATTAGTTCCTCATTTAGTCAATGAGTCATCTGGGTATGGTACTGGACAACTTCCAGATAAAGAAGGGCAAATGTATCATGTTGGGAATGAAAATCTTTATTTAATTCCAACTGCTGAAGTTCCAATCACTAATATTTATAGAGACACAATAATCGACAGTAAAGAATTGCCTAAAAAACATGTTGGATATACTCCTTGTTTTAGAAGAGAAGCAGGTTCGTACGGTAAAGAGGTTAGAGGTTTAAATAGGCTACACCAATTTGATAAAGTAGAAGTTGTTCAAGTAACTCATCCATCTGAAAGCTACAAGACTTTAGAAAATATGGTTGGTTATGTGGAGTCATTAATTAAAAAGTTGAAATTACCATATAGAAAACTTAAATTATGTGGAGGAGATCTTGGCTTTACATCTGCACTTACTTTTGATTTAGAAGTTTTTTCAGTAGGTCAAAATAAATGGCTTGAAGTAAGCTCTATTTCTAATTTTGAAACTTTCCAAGCAAATAGATTGAAATTGAGATTTAGAGATAATGACAATAAAATTAAATTGGCTCATACTTTAAATGGTAGTGCACTAGCTCTTCCAAGGATTATGGCATCATTATTGGAAATAAATCAAACAGATAAAGGAATTATGATCCCAGATGTTTTAGTCCCTTATACAGGCTTTAAAACTATTTAAAATGATTAGGTTTATTAGTGGTCTTTTTTTATTTGTTTTTATTTCATGTTCAAGTGGAAGTGAAAAGAAAATCTCATCACTAATAGATGATTTTTCTGAATCAAAAAACAACTTTGAAGAATTTAATTATTCAGATGTAATTAAAGCTTTAGAAGGATACAAAGAAAATTTGAAGTTGGTTAAAAAATGTGTAGATAGTGTGGAGAGTGAATTTGTTATAGAAATAAATAATTATAAAGGCATGAAAAAATCTGCATTGAAATTCATAAAAAATTATAATGAAATTCAACAGAATATCATTTTCGAAAAAAATCAATTAGAAAATTTAAAATACGATATTGAAAATGAATTACTAATTATGGACTCTATCGATAAATTTCTTTTAATAGAGCAAAATAATATAAATAAAATTTCAAATGATATTAAAGTAGCATCAGAATCATATGAATTTATTAAGTCAACTAATAAAAGACTTTATCCATACATTAAGGAATTTGCTGAAAAATATTGTAGAAAGAATGAAATGTAAAACTTTCATAACATTTTTTATTGTATTAATATCGGCTAATATCTTATTTGCCCAAACATCTGATTTAGATATTAAATTAGCTAAAAATTATTATGTAGATGGAGATTATGAAAAAGCGGTTTTATACTTTGAGAAAATTGCAAAAGATCCAAGTAAAATTGTTTCCATTTATGATTATTATAAAAATGCTCTCATTGAGCTGAATCAAATAAAATCGGCAGAAAAGTTATGTAAATCTATAATTAAACAATCTCCAGATAATTTAAGTTTATTGGTAGACCTTGGTGGAATATATGGGATAGATGAAAACTTAACTAAACAAAATCAATTTTTTGATAAAGCAATTGATAAAATAAATAATCAAACTTCATTTACTAATGTTTCAAATTTAGGTTTATCATTTGAAAAAATTGGAGATTTAGAAAGAGCAATAATAGTTTATAAAAAAGGTAGAGAAAATAACGAAACTAATCCATATGCTTATCATAACAAATTAGCAATAATTTACAATAAGTTAGGTAAGACTTCAGATATGGTTAATATCTACTTAGAATTACTTGATCAAAGCGAACGTTATTTAAGTGCTGTTCAAAACGGGTTTTCAAATAGCATTGATTTTGATATTCAGCTAAAAGAAAAAGAAATTTTAAGAAAGGCGCTAATTAAAAAAGTCCAAGAATTTCCAAAAAAAGTTATTTATCTAAAATTGCTTTCATGGTTCTATTTAATTAATAATGATTATGAAAGTGCGTTTATTCAAATTAAAGCTTTGGATAGAAAATTAAATAAAGATGGAGAAGAATTATTATCTCTTGGTTTAACAGCATTAAACAACAATGATTTTAATATTGCTATTATGTGTTTTGATGAGGTTCTAGAAAGCACACATTCAATGGAAAGAAATTTTAAAGCAAATAATTTACGTTTAAAAGCGATTAAAAATAAATTGACTTCAGGGACTCAAATTACAACAAAAGAATTAGAAGAATTAAAGTCTAATTTCCTTCAAATATTGTCACAATTGGATCAAGCTTCTAATAGTTTTAGTATAACTAAAAGAAAACATGAATTATTGAAGGAATTAGCTGATTTAGAAGCTTATTATTTGAGGGATGTTAATTCAGCTAAAGTTCACTTAAATAATGCTATGAATCTGAAAGGAATAAGAGAAAAGTCCAAAGCACAGCTAAAATTACAACTTGCAGATTTTCTAGTTTTAGAAAACAATATATGGGAAGCTTCTTTGATGTATATCCAAATTGAAAAACAATTTAAAAATGATCCAATTGGGCATATTGCAAAATTTAAAAATGCACAAGTATATTATTTTGCTGGTGAATTTGATTGGTGTCAAGCTCAATTAGAAGTATTAAAGGCATCTACTTCCAAACTAATTGCTAATGACGCTCTTGAGCTCTCTGTTTTAATAACTGATAATTATAATATGGACACATCTGAAAAAGCAATGAAGCTATTTTCTTATGGAGATATGCTTTCTAATCAATATAAGTTTAAAGAAGCACTTACTGTATATGATTCTGTTTTTGAAAATTTTAAAGATCATTCATTAAGTGATGATATTCTTCTTAGAAAAGCGAAAGTTTTAATTAATATGCATCAGTATGATTCTGCTATTTTTCAATTGAATTTATTGGAAAAAAATTATCCTAATTCTATATTAATTGACAATGTGCTATTTTTAATAGCTACGACATATGAAGATAAATTAGGGGATTTAGAATTAGCTAAAAGCTATTATAGAAAAATACTATTCAATTATCCTGGAAGTTTATATGTTGTAGATGCAAGAAATAGATTTAGAAAATTGTCAGGAAATACAAATACAAATATTTTAAAAGATTCTTAATGATATTATATAATGTTACTGTAAATATCGATGAAGATGTAAGAGATCAGTGGTTGAATTGGATGAAAAAAACGCATATTCCAGATGTTCTTTCTACAGGGTTGTTTTTAGAAAATAAAATTGCTAGAATTCATGCAGAAGAAGAAGGCGGAGTAACCTATAGTATTCAATATATATTAAAAAACTGGGATGATTATTACAAGTATCAAAACGAATTTGCTTCTAAACTTCAGAAAGACCATCAAGATAAATATGCTCAGAAATGTGTAGCATTTAGAACTGTTATGGAAATAGTTCATCATGTTAAGACTTAATTTTCATGGAATTTAAGACTTCACCATTGAATAAATTAGACCTTTCTAGTTTTGGTATTAATAATGAGGTTTATATTAAAAGAGATGATTTAATTCATCCTATTGTTTCTGGGAATAAATGGAGAAAGCTTAAGTACAATATTTCTCATGTAAAATCCTCTAATTTTAAGGGTGTAATTTCTAAAGGAGGAGCATATTCATCACATATACAGGCACTTTCTTACATGTGTTATTTAAAAGGGATTAAGTGTGTTTTAATTATAAGAGGAGAAGAGCCAAAAGAAAAAAATGATATTCTTAATCAATGTTTGAAATATGGTGCAAAACTACATTTTTGTTCAAGAGCTAATTATTCAAAAAATGAATGGATAAATGATTTTAAAAATGAAAATCACCCTTCTTTTTTCTTAATACCAGAAGGAGGGGCTAATGAATATGGCATAAAAGGATGTAGGAATATTATAGATGAAATTAAGATTGGTTTTGATGAAATTTATTGTGAAGTTGGCAGTGGAGCAACTCTAGCTGGTATTTCTTCAGCATTAAATAAGAATCAACATGTAAATGGAGTTGTAGTATTAAAAGGAGCCAAAAAAATGAATATAGATATTAGAAATAAATATTTAAAAGCTTTTAATAATCCAATTTCTTCCAATTGGTCTCTATTACATGATTATCATTTTGGGGGGTATGCTAAACATAATGAAATGCTTATTAGTTTTATGAAAGATTTCTATAATAAATCTCAAATCAAGACAGATCCAATATATTCTGGTAAAATGTTTTTTGCTTTAATTGATCAATTATTAAAAAATCCAGAAAAAAAGGATAAAAGAGTGATTGCTCTTCATTCAGGAGGCCTTTCAGGAATTCCAGGTTATGAAAAAAGATATGGAATAAAAATATTTAATTAGCCATTTCGCTCATGAATTTGATCTTCATAAGTCGTAATTCTTCTTCACTGTAGTCTCCTTCAAATTCCTCATAAGCTGCGCTAATATCATCTGATTCTGCATCTTCTAAAAAGTAATCATAAATTTCTTCTTGTGCATCTTCATCAAGAATGTTGTTTAAATGATAATCGATATTGATTTTAGTTCCTGAAGCAACAATATTTTCAATTTCTTGAATTAATTCTTCAGTTTTTTTTCCTTGGCTTTTAGCAATATCGTCTAAGGGAAGTTTACGATCTATATTAGTGATTATGTTAACCTTTTGTCCACTTTTGTTAACTACACTCTTCATTACAAAATCTTGAACTCTATCTATGTTATTTTCTTCTACATATTTATTAATAAGGTCAATAAACGGCTTTCCGTATCTTTGTGCTTTTCCTGTACCCACGCCACTTATTTTATGCAACTCATCAATTGATACAGGATATTGTATGGTCATTTCTTCTAATGAAGGATCTTGAAAAATCACAAAAGGAGGTATTTTTTTCTTTACAGCAATACTTTTTCTCAAATCTTTTAACATATTAAATAGCCTTTCATCTAATGCTCCTCCACCTTTCTGCTGAATTAAGATATCATCATCATCAGTATCACTAAAATCATGTTCTTTTATTAATTCAAACGGTTTTGGGTTATTTATATAGTCTTCACCATTTTTTGTTATGAGTAATGTCCCGTAAGATTCAATTTCTTTTTTTAATAATCCAGCTACTATGATTTGTCTATATACTGCATGCCAATAATGGTCATCAAATTCATTCCCTTTTTTGAAAAAAGTAGTTTGATTGCCTTTGTAGGTTTTTATTTCAGCTGTCTCATTTCCAACTAAAATATTCACAAAATATTTTACTTTATGTTTCCCTTTAATTGATTTAACACATTCGAGAGCCATTTTAACACTTTCTTTACCTTCAATTTTTTCTTTAGGGTTTTGGGAATTATCACACATTTTGGCACCGGCACCATTTATTTCATCAAAATCTTCCCCAAAATAATGCAATAAAAACTTTCTTCTATTAATACTTGTTTCTGAGTATGCAACTACTTCTTGAAGCAGTTGTTGTCCTACTTCTTGTTCAGCTAATGGTTTCCCGTGTAAAAAGTTTTCCAGTTTTTCAATATCTTTGTAGCTGTAGAAAGCAAGGCAATGTCCTTCACCACCATCACGCCCCGCTCTGCCAGTTTCTTGGTAGTAGCTTTCTAATGATTTTGGAATATCATGATGAATAACGAACCTAACATCTGGCTTGTCTATTCCCATTCCAAAAGCAATTGTTGCAACAATTACATCAGCTTCTTCCATTAAAAACATATCTTGATGTTTAGCTCTAGTATTTTGATCAAGACCAGCATGATAAGGGAGAGAAGAAATTCCATTTACTTGAAGAAGTTGTGCTATTTCTTCGACCTTTTTCCTGCTGAGGCAATAAATTATACCAGATTTACCCATTCTTCCTTTAATAAATCTTATGATTTCTTTTTGAACATTTTTTTTGGGTTTAACTTCGTAAAACAGATTACTTCTATTAAATGATGCTTTGAATAAAATAGCATCTGTCATCCCAAGGTTCTTTTGAATATCAGTCTGTACTTTAGGTGTTGCAGTTGCAGTTAGTGCAATAATTGGGACATCATCAATGGCATTAATTATTGGTTTTAATCTTCTATATTCAGGTCTGAAATCGTGTCCCCATTCAGAAATACAATGTGCCTCATCAATAGCGAAAAATGAAATGGAAATGTTTGTAAGAAATTCAATGTTTTCTACTTTTGTAAGAGATTCAGGTGCAACGTATAACAATTTCGTTAAGCCACTTTTAACATCGCTTTTAACTCTGTTAATTTCTCCTTTATTTAAGGATGAATTCAAAAAATGAGCAATTCCATCATTTTCGCTGACTTGTCTTATCGCATCTACTTGATTTTTCATTAAAGCAATAAGGGGAGATACAACAATAGCAGTTCCATCACTAATTAAAGCAGGTAATTGGTAGCATAGAGATTTTCCTCCACCAGTTGGCATTATAACAAATGTGTTATTGCCCTTTAGAAGATTAGCGATAACAAGTTCTTGTTCTCCTTTAAAGGAGTCAAATCCAAAAAATTTATTTAGTGAAGATTTTAAATCTAAAGAAGTAGAAATCATTTAATTTAAGAAATAGTCCTTACTAATATAGTTAAATTGATTCTAAAATAAAATATAGTTTATTTTTTATTAGGATAATTGTTTAATAGCGATATATGCCATAAGTCCACATGAAGTCAAAAGAGCTTTTTCATCTATATCAAAAGTTGAAGTATGTAAGTTTCTTATTTTCTTTCCATCTCCTGTACCTAACCTATAAAAGCAAGAAGGAGCTACTTGACTAAAGTAAGAGAAATCTTCAGAAGTCATTCTTAAATCTAGGTCTACAACATTTTCTTTACCCAAATATTCAATTGCAGCTTTTTTTGCAATTTGAGTCGTTTTTTCATCATTATATAAAAAAGGATATCCAACATCTATTTTAAACTCACATTTCCCTCCTGCACTTTCACAAATTGATTCTGCAATTTTCTTCATTTTCAAATGAGCTAATTTTCTCCATTTTTCGTCAAATGTTCTAAAGGTACCTTTAAGTTCAACTGTATCAGGTATAACATTAGTTGCACCATTTCCTTGAATATATCCAAATGAAAGAACTGTTGGGTTGTTTGGTTTATTATATCTGCTTACAATTTGCTGTAAGCTATTAATAACCTGACTTGCCATTAAAATAGGGTCATTAATTTTATGTGGCAAAGCAGCATGCCCCCCTTTGCCAATTATCTTAACATGTAATTCATCAGCAGAAGCCATGTATAAACCGGATTTGAAACCAACCTTACCAGCTGGTAAATCAGGGTAAACATGTTGTGCTATACATGAATCAGGTATATTGTTAAAAACACCTTCTTCTAACATTAATTTAGCACCTCCTGGAAGCTTTTCTTCACCAGGTTGAAAAATAAGCTTTATAGTACCATTAAAATCATCTTTAAGTTCGTTTAAAATTATTGCAGAACCTAATAATGAGGAACTATGAACATCATGGCCACAGGCATGCATCACGCCTTTATTAACTGAGCAATAATCTACATTATTTTCTTCTTTAATAGGTAAAGCATCTATATCCGCCCTTAATACAATTTCTTTTTGTTCAGGGTTTTTACCTTTTATTTCGGCTATAATTCCAGTTTTTACAATTCCAGTTTTAAAAGGGATTTTATGAAGGGTTAAAAAATCTTGTATAGATTTTGAGGTATCAAATTCTTCAAATGAAAGCTCAGGGTGTTTATGCAAATGGTGTCTTATTTGAATAATTTCATTATAAATGTTAAGGGATATATTTTTAATTTTTTCAATCATTTAATGTAATGATTAAGTCCATTGATAATCATCTTTATGGCAGCATATAACATTACACCTCCGAAAACTAGCTTAACAATGTGTACTGGAGTTTTAAATGATAGTTTTGACCCAAGCCAACCTCCGCCAACAAAGAAAAGAGCCATTATCCCAGCATAATATATATGCGTGTTTACAATATGACCACTTTTATAATAACTGTAAAAAGCCATTACACCTATCGGAGGTAACATGAGCGTCAATGAAATGCCTTGTGCTTGATATTGATCTAACTTAAGAAAGTAAATAAGACATGGGATAATTATAATTCCACCTCCAATTCCTACATATCCACTAGCAATTCCTGCAGTAAGTCCTATTAGAGATAAAGTAATAAAAGTTGTTAAATCCATTTTTTAAAAATCTAAGGATAAAGATAATTGTTTAATTGAAGGCATAGCAATATGGTCATCAATTCCATATCCCCAATCTAATCGAACATAATATCCAAATAGTCTAGAACGTATTCCAAAACCGTAGCTATATACTATAGGTTCTTTTTGGCTTTCAATATTAATTGTCCAATTAGTTCCATTTACAATAGAGTTATTAAAGGCATTTTCAGCAGAATATGGGTTTTTTCCTGTCCAAGCAGCGCCAATATCATTAAATCCAATTATCATGAAATTTTCTAAGAAATCTGATTTTAGGGGTCTGTTAGAAAAGTAACTAAATAGTGGCACCCTTATCTCATTACTAATTCCAATAAATGATTTTCCGTTTCTTGCATTCTGATAAAACCCTCTTAGTGGGGTTGCAATTGTTTGAAACTGATAATTTTGTGATGGATCTGGAGCGATAGAACCATCATATTTAGCAAATAAATATCCATCCACTCCACCCAAATAATAAATTAATTTTTGGCTTCCAAAGGATGTGCTTGCAGCAATTCTTGAAGCAAATACTATGTTTTTGTGAATCTTTTGGTAGTTTCTAACATCAAAACCAACCACAAAAAAATCGGTATTAACTTTATCTATTTCTCTGTATCCTTCAAACCATGTTTTAAATTTAAAACCATTATTGATATTTAATGCAACAGGTCTAGTTGCATCATAGACATATTCTAAAAGGCCACCACCTAAAATATGATTTTTATTAGGAGTTGGTAAATTATTAGGGTTATTGGATAATGTTATTATTTTATCTATTCTAATGTTTGAGGTTAATCTAAGGCTGCTAACTTCACTAAAAGGATAAGAATATTGATGTTTTATATCATTTGTAATTGTCTTTTCAATAATTGGCTGGTCAATATTGTTATTATCACTAAGAAAATTCTCAAATGATTGTCTAGATAATTGAGTCTTTTTATCCATTCTATTTTTTA
>CEUK01178999.1_pt1 | contig 10489 bp, 8 predicted proteins | sample 356451 | NCBI WGS metagenome assembly CEUK01 (sample SAMEA2622843, study PRJEB7988) | marine metagenome | isolation source: saline water (ENVO:00002010), including
TCATTTCGTAACAATGATTTTTTATTATATGGATTGGAATAAAATTCAAATCCATATAAATAAATCTTATTAATAGAATTTTCAGAAGCGTATATAGCTGCCTCATAAATTGATAATATACCTGTATTATCAAGTGTACATGGATATTTATCTAAATCTGTTGCATTGCTAAGCCCTCTCACTTTGACTCCTAATAAATTTAGCTTAAATGATTTTCTGCTACGTTCCTTTTTTGTCCTTCTAACTAAATAGGAAGGCCTAGATATTATTACTTCATTAACTTTAATTAAAAAAAATAAAATTATATTTGGAGATGGCTCACTTACATTAGCTACAATAACTACATTTTTTTCTAAGAGTTTAATGTAATCAGTTAAATTTAAATCCTCATTAGAATAATTTGAGAGATAAACCTTATCATGAATTTTATAATCACTATTAAAGAATTTATTAGATGAAACACCTCTACCGCAAACTGCAATTTTATTAGTTATGTTGTTATTTTTAGATGATTTATTGTATAAAAAAAGTATAATTTTTCTTAAAATGAATGATATAAATCCTAATAGATTATAAATTAAATACCTCAAATTATATATAATATTAGTATTCATAAAAATCTATAATTTTTGTTTTATAGTATTATAAGAAATAAATTTTTTACCTTATTTAATGAAGATTATCATACTAGGGCCAGATTATAAAGATTATGCTGCAGCTTCATATCAATATGAATTTATTAATGAATTAAAAAATAAATCAGATAAATATTTTCATTATTCAAAAACAGATCATATAGAAATTAAGTTATTAATAGCAAAAGCAAAATTTATTCCAGATATAGTATTTTATAATCACGGTTGGCTTTCTGATAATCCAAATATTACATTAAGTACTTATACAAAACTTATTGGTAGCTGGCCTAATAGTCATATTAAACATATAATCTTTTTAAATAAAGAATATACTAATTTAAATGAAAAATTAGAAGAGATTAGAAGATATAAATTTGACTTGATTTTTACTCATCTTCATAATTTTCCATCTTTTAATAAAACAAATATTAAATCAGTATTTTTACCACTTGCCTGTAGTAATAAAAATATCAGTAGAGATAGAATAATAAAATTAAAAGATAGAAAGTATGATTTGTTTTTTTCTGGTATATTACAGAATTGGAATTTTAAAGAATCTCAAAGTGATTTAAGAAAAAAAATTCAAAGGGAACTTTTTTATTGTATTTCTGACTTTCCGGTTGTTAAAAAATTAAAATACAAAGATTTAAAAATATATTGGAAACCTTTCTATAAAAATAGAATAAAAAATATATTATCAAATTTTTTGCATGGTAAAAGATTAAATCAAATAGATTACTTTAATACACTTGCTAATGCTAAATGCGTTTTACATACTTCTTCACCAATTGGTATTATCAGTACAAGAATTTTTGAGGCATTAGGATCAGGATCTATAGGATTATTTTCTAACAAATCAAATGCAGATGTAATTTTTAGAGATAATATCCATTTTCTTAATTTCTCTACCATTAATGATTTGATTGAGAAGATTTACTCAGTTAAATCATCAATAAATTTCTCAAGTTACCAAGATATTGCAGATAATGGTAGAGAATGTGTTGAGAAGTATCATACTTGGAAAAATAGAGTTTCAATTTTTAATGATGAATTATCTAAGCTTTAGAATTAAACAAATCAAATTTACTAATAATTAAGTTCTTATGAAGATAATAGTTACAGGTTGTGCAGGGATGATAGGTTGTTACCTTACCGCAGAATTATTAAGAATTTATCCTAAAAAAGAAGGTAATGAGATTATTGGCATTGATAATTTATCTAGAGGCAAACTAAAGAATTTAAAAGAATCATGTAATGAAAACTATAAGGATCTTACTTTCATTAATTCTGATCTAACTGTATATAGTTTAAATTGGGCCAAGAAATTTAATAAATGTGATTTAATTATTCATTTAGCCGATGTTGTTGCTGGGATAGGCTATGTATTCTCAAATCAATCTTATGTATTTAGAACTAATTTATTAATTAATTCAAATGTCACAAAAGCTATTTATGAATATAAACCAAAACGATACATATATGTAGGCACAATATGCTCATTCCCAAAAGAATTACAATTATCAACTAAATCTAATCCCTTAGTAGAGGAGAATCAATTCCCTGCCTCTCCAGAATCTGGTTATGGTTGGAGCAAGTTAATGGGCGAAATAGAGGCTGGATATTTGTCTAAAGAACAAATCACTGATACTGTGATACTCTCGCTACATAATGTTTATGGTAAATATTGTGACTACTCTTCTTTAACAAGCCAAGTAATCCCCTCTCTTTGTATGAAGGCAATATTGTGTCAAAAGAATAATAATGATCTTGAGATCTGGGGTGATGGACAGCAAGGTAGGGCTTTTGTTCATGCTAAAGATGTAGTGCAGGCAATAATGCAATCTATTTCAAAAGGAGAAAATAGTGGAGTTATTCAAATTGGTCCTAGTAATTGCACATCAGTAAATCATCTTGCGAAATTAATTATTAAAAAATTAAATCTTAATATTAAGATTAAATATCTTTTAGATAAACCTATCGGTGATATTGGTAGATGTGCTAACTATCAAAAAGCAAAAAAAGTATTAGGCTGGGAACCTAAAGTTGATCTAGAAGAAGGTTTATTTGATTTACTAATGTGGCTAAAAAATACGCAATAGATTAGTTTATTTAAACATCAGTTATTAAATTAAATTCATTAATAGGATCATTTTTAAAGCAATCATTGTTTATTTAGAAATAACTTTTTTATTAAATATTTTATTTTTGAAAATATTCTGATTAAGATATTTTGTTTGAAATAGATAATTGATTGATTATCTATTTTATCTACATACTTTTTAGGGAATAAATCAAGATCTAAAATAGGATCTTTAAAATAAATATATGCAAATGTTCCTATAATTTCTTGATCACCCCATCTATTAATATAAATTCCGCCTTTATCTTTAATAAAGCTTATCCAATCTTTCCATTCTTTAGAATTAAATATCGACATTTTGTAAATATTAAAATTACAACTAGTCCATGGTAATTGATGAAATAATTCTAGATCTTTTTTTTCTATTGCTTCAGCTAGTAATTTATATTTAGGTATAATATTTCTTTTAATACAATATTCATAAGTATCTTCAAATAGGCCGATTTTGGTTTCTCTTCTCTTTAAGGTATCGTCAATGTGTGTATGAGAAGTTGCAATGAACTTACTTTTATTAGAAGCAAATAATTGATAATCAAAATTAATTTTTTCTTTAAACCACGAATCATCATCAAATTGCACTGCAATATCATAATTATTAATGTAAGGGATTGTAGATGGATCACTTACAAAATTATTCATATGTAAAAAATTAATCCTGCTTTTAGGAAAACTTGTTCTTACATATTCTAAATAAGTTTTCTTATAAAATAAATCTTTTCTTTTTATAAATTTTGGTATTTGTTTTTCAATAAATTCAATTTTTAGATTTTCTATATCATCTTCTAGACTTTTTCTAACTTTCTCATTATAAGAATCTTTAAAACTAAATGAATAAAAAGGAATGTCAAATAAATTTGCATTTTCTCTGATATTTTTTACTCCTCTTTTAAAAGTTTCATATCTATGAAGCATACAATATGCGCAAATAGAGATAGGCATCCTTATCAAAATAATATCTACTATAACAAACTTTCTTTATTTAAAAAAATCATTAATTAAGAATTCTAAAAAGGATTTTTACAAATTCTTAATCATTATTTAATATATAATCAAGAAATAGGTAATACTAATATTTTATTTATATATGGATTATTTAAAAAAAACAAGAACTGATATTTTTGAATTTTGGAATTTATTATTTTCAATTGCAGGTTTAGTTTTTTTATGCCAACATTTTTTCTTTGGTTTATATCATTTTCAAGAGTGCGATTCTAGCAGTCTGTTTGAATTTCTTAAAAATCAGTCTAATGAAGATATGAATTATTTTATTAATAATTTTTCTCCAGATGTATTTAAAGATTTAAGATACTGGCTAGCTAATATCAGTATAAAAATACCTTTTATACCACTTAAAAAGTTTTTGCAATTGCCATATTTATCTACATATACGCCTTTAATGGGATTGATTTTTGGGGGATTGTCAAATCAAACATATAGTTTATTTTATTATTTCTCTACTTTGATAAATGCATTAGCATTATTAATTAGTTCAATCTTATTTTATTTAACAACTCTAAAATTAAATATCTCCAAACCTATCAGTTTTTGTTTTGCTTCATTGCTATTAACGTTTTATTCGACTAACTCTTATTCTTATCATTTAGGTAGCACGATTTGGTATTTATTATCAATCTCTGCAGGCATTTATATCTTGTCATTAGAAAATAAAATTTTAAAGGATTTAAGTTCATCTATTTTACAATTTTTGAGCTACCCATATATAGTATGGTATGTTTGCGAATTATCCTTAAAGATAATTTCTACCTTTTACATAAATAAATTTAGATTTAAATATATATTAATAAGTATTAAAGATTTATTCAAAGAGAGGTTATTTACAATAGTTGGAATTTTTTTTAATATTGTTCTTTTTTTGCCATTTAATTCAGGATATAGAGGAGGACCAGATATAAGGGGCTTATATACTATTTTTAGTTTTGAACCTTTAAATAATAATAATAATGATATTTTTTATGTAATTTTTTCAATTATTCTTTATTTTTTTCTTTTTTGGGGAGTATTGAAGAATATAAATTATTTCAAAAAAAGTATAAAAATAGAAAATTTTAATTTATTTAATAAAAACCTAATAGATGAGATTTCTTTAGATAAGAGATTTATGATATTTTTACAGTGTTTTACTTTCCTATTCATAGTTGTATTTTTGGTATTAGTTAGAAAGCTTTCATTTACAACTACTAGACATTCACTTTTTATTATTCCTTGTTTACTATTATTTATTTCTTATGGAGCGGAAGAATTTAATCAGAGAATAAAAAAAGTAAGTTACCTAAATTTAAATAAATTAATTCCAACATTTTTAATTATTTTTATAACTATTACTTTTTTTATTTCAAATAATTCAAATTTTCAAAGAATTGATATTCTGAAAAGTAATAATATTCCTTCATCAATTATTAATTTCGTTAAAAATAATAATGATATTAGTTATTCAATAATTGGATGTTCACCGCATTATAAATATGCGAATTTCGATAATGAAAAGATAAACTATAATCGAAAAGAATCAAATAAATTAAGTAATTTATATGATAATGGTAAGAAGCTTTTAATAAGTCAAAGACCAATTATCAGTCAAAAAGAGGGCCAATATAAGAATGAATTTACAAAATATCTATTCTTTAAGAAACCAAGATTAGGTGATGAAATAAATGTTAAATCTAAAGATATTAAGATAAAGATTATTGGCAAACCTTTCATATCAAAAACTAGTGTGTATTATGATTCACTTAACGAAAAATCTAAAATCTTTAATCTTTTTCATTCCTTTAGATTTTTAAAGACTTTATATATTAATAAATTTCAACCAAACAAAATTGAAATAAATAATATTAATAATAAATCAATTTATAATTGGTATGATTTTTATACCAATGCTACTGGTGAAGAATATAGATATCCAAGGCCTAATGATATTTGGCTAATTCCTATTGAAGTACAAAAATTAAATTGAGGATTTAATATTATGAAAATTAGAAATTTTCTTTTTAATTATTTATCTATTCCTCTTCTTCCATCAAATAGAATTTCTATAATTTTTTTAAAATTAATTTTAATATTTCCGTTCTCATATTTACTTTTTTATAAATATTTGGAAATTTGTTTGAATAAAAGAGAAAATAAAAGGATTGTATTTCTTATAAGTCAATTATCCTTAAGATTGAACTTTCCTCTAAATATTTATGAGATTTATTTGCAGGCTTTAAGAAATATTGAATTGCATAAAACCTCAATAAGTATTTCTAGTAAATTAATTAATTTATATCCATATTCTGATATAGGATATTGGCATTTAATTCATTCCTTGATTGCTATTGGTAAAGTCAAAAAAGCAGAAAAGATATTGAAATTATTTAAAATAAAATTAATACAATCTAAACGTATATACTCTTTATGTTTAGGAAATCTATTAATAAATAAAAAACTTGAATCTTCAGGAATAGATAAAAATTCCTATTTTTTTAATAAATTTTTAAGTGACTCTGGAATAGTAGGTCAGTCTTTGCTCAAATTATCAATAAAAAATAACTTATTTAAAGAATCCGAATTTTCTTTATTTATTTCATCTCATGGAGGTTTTTCAAATACTCTTTTAGCATTATTAAACACCATAGCTCTTGCAAAGATTTTATGTATTTCTGAAATCTACATTATTGAAAGTAATCTTTCTTTATCTTTAAATTTAGAAAAATTAAACTTCTCTAATTTAAAAATTAAGACCTGTAGCTTTAATTATAATAAAAATTTTATTTCTGGAAATTTCTTTTCTCACTTTAAGTTTTTAAATTTACAAAATCCAAATTTTGCGAAGGAACGTTTAACTTATGCATCCGAAATTCTAAATAATTATGCCTATAAATTTACAAGCAATAAAAATGAACTTTTAATACATATTCGTTCAGGAGATATTTTTAAATCTAGATCAATTCATCGAAAATATGGACAACCACCTTTATCTTATTATAGGTTATGTATAAATCACTTTAAGCCAGAATCAATTAGATTAATTTTTGAGGATTTTTCAAATCCAGTTATAAATTTATTGATTAATTATATTAATTGTTTAGATTGCAGAGTAGAAATTAATAATGATAATTCTCTTAGGGATGATGTAAGTATTTTACTTGGATCACAAAATATTGTCTTTGGGAATGGTACATTTGTCCCTGGAATTCTACTTGGTTCAAAGTTTATAAATAATATATACATATTTGAACCTAATAAAACATTCAAAACTTATTGGTCACTAGAAAGGGTTAATAATATTTTTCAAGTAAAAGATAAAAATGGTTTGTATAAAAAAACTATTTTAAAGTCTAATTGGAAAGCTTCAAATTCTCAATTGAAATTAATGAAAAATTATCCCTTGCAAAATTTAAAATTAAATAAAATTTAGATTTTAGTGGCGAGAGCATAACCTCTATTATTGTCAAAAGGAAGATAACTTACTCTATACAAATAATTTTTTTCAATCTCTTTAACTGCATCGCATACTCCTTCAAATAGCATAGGTGTAACATCATCAAAAAATATCATGTCTCCTTCAATTTGTCTCTCATTTATATATTTAAATTCATCTAATACTGACTCTTTAGTATGCTGAGCGTCAAGAAATGCAAAGTGAATTCTTTTGACTCCAATTTTTTTTAGAGTTTCTGTAGTCCATCCTTGTAGAAAAATTATATTTGAAAGTTCTTTTTCCCATTTCTCAATTAATTCTTGCCTTGTTTTCTCTCCTTCCAAATCAGATATACAATTCCAGTAAGTTTTTTTATTATGCGATATGCAGTCTATAGTTATAATTTTCCCTGAAATTTCTTGATCATTTATTGCTTTTGACATACATAATGCTGAAAAACCTCTGGCAGTTCCAGTCTCAAGTATTGTTATATTGTTGTTATGTGAATTAGGATTTTCTTTAATATATTTACAAAGAATACTGTAAAGAATCTTTCCATGATTAAAATTTAAATCACTGTTCTTTATACATGTTTGAGTAATTAAAGAAACCTCATTAAACCACTTATCATTAATAAAAAATTCTGATTCCCTTAAAAATTCTTCAACTTTAATATTTTTAGCATTTGTAGCTTTTTCATGCAGTTTATAAAATGTATTTCTTGTAGCTCTATGATCTTTTTGTATTAATAATTTTTCTGGCAATGGCTTTTCTAAAAAGGGTATTTCAAATAATTTATCTTTAATTTTATTAATGAAATTTATAATATTCCCCTTGATTTTTATAAGAAATAACTTATTTTTTTTAAACTTTTGATTCATATCAACTATATTCTTAATTATTAGTATATACACTTTTTTTATATTAAAAATATAATTTTATTTTCAAAAATATATTTATTAATACTTTTTCATTTCTTCATTTATTTAAATCAATAATGCAATCATAGTTTTTTTGATAAGCAGATAATTTCTCTCATATCTTTTCTAAAGTAAAAAGTATAAATACCAATAACTAAGAAAATAAAATTAAAAGGATTTAAAATATTTTTTAGAAAAAGCTTTTTTGCAAAATCTAAATAAAGAGTAGTAGAGTAACACTTTTTGATTTTTAGTTTTTCAGATTCAACTTGTTGACTTAAGCTTGACTTACTATATGGTTTAGTATGCGTAAAATCATTATAAAAATTCCATTTTACAGATTTTATATCTGGAGTTTTGATAAAAAGAATGCCTGATTTTGTTAAAAGTCTCTCTATTTCTAACAGTAAATTTGTTGGATTATGTAAATGCTCAATAAGATGGGAGCAAATAATCAAGTCAATTGACTCATCTTCAAGTTTCAATTTATCCTTATTAATATCAGCTTGAAAAATAATAATCCCTCTTTTATCAAGATTATTTTTCATGTCTTTGCTTAAATCATATGCAATATACTTATTACTTGATTCCTTTACATTCTCGGGATAATAATTACATAAGCCAGCACCTATATCAAGTATTCTTAAACTATTTTTTCGATTCAGGTGCTCAGCTATTATTCCATCAAGCTGAAAATTAGCAAGGGTATGGTTCTTGCAAACTAACTTTAATAAATTATATTTGAATGAATTCCTTAGACCTGATTTATTGCTCTTTAAATCTCTAGAGAGAAGTTTAATATATTTTGAACCCTTAGGACTCATATTAAAAGCCAAATATTTATAAATAATATTGTAATTATACTTTTTTTAATAAAGTCTACGGTTTTCTTAAATCAATTTAATATTATTAATTGATTTAAAATACTAAAATCAGTATAATTTGTAATTAAAATTTTTTAATATAAAGTTTGATAATCAATATTTCATTATTAAATTTATTTTTGAGAGATGAATATTAATTATAAAAGGAAATTATTTGTTATTTAATGGATGATTTTTCATCCTTTTTATTAATTAATTTGTAGGAAATAAAAAAAATTATTTTAGTAAAATTTATATAAACTTAAATAAAGATTTTTTATTCAAGTTTTTGTATTTATAATTGATATAAGGTTTATTGGATTTATCCATCAAGAGTTTTGAAATTAAATATTAATGACATTATTGTTTACACCGTTCTTGTTGGCAAGCATGAAGGTTTAAATAGCCAACCGAAGATTAAAGAATCAAAAATAAAACATGTTTGCTTAACAGATGATATTAATTTAAAAAGTGATTATTGGGAGATCATTCATTTAGATATGATTTTACCAAAAGATAATCATAGATCCCAAAGGAACTTAAAAATAAGACCTCATTTATTTTTTCCAGACTATAAGTATTCCCTATATATAGATAATACTGTGGTTTTACTTCAAAAAGCTGAAGAATTTATTCATATGATTACTAATAGAGATGATTTTTTAGATAATAATCCTTTTTTTGCAATACCCTATCATTCTTTCAGAAAAGATCTTAGAGAAGAATTTTATCAATGTTCAAATCTAAGACTTGATAGTCAATTTAGAATATATGAGCAAATAACAGATTACTTTAAAATAAACAAAGAATTTTTTAACTACAAGCCATATTGGGCAGGAATACTTTTTAGAAATCATAATAATAAAAAATTAAAGAATTTATCTGAAATATGGTTCGCAAATATTTGTAGATATTCTAGAAGAGACCAATTATCTTTAATGCATTCAGCTTATCAAGCTAATATTAAATTGATTGGATTTAATCTTGATAATTCATCCTCTCAATTTCATAAATGGCCAGTTAAAAATAATGTATATGAGAATAAATATTATGATGATTTATTTGAATTTTTTCCAAATGAGCTTTTACAAAAATCATTCATCAATTCTAATAAATTGGAAACTCCTTTTATAAGATTAGAAAAAAGGAGAAATTTAATATATTTACTTTTTCCAAAATTACTAATTAAAAAAATTTATTATAAATTTATTTTTCTAATTAAAAAAAATATTAAAAAATATTTTATATTTTATTCAAAAAAAGAATAACTTTTTATTTTGTTTATTACTTTGACATTAAAAAAGGCAAAAATTCGTCTTAAAAGTTTATTATATTTATTTTTTGAGATTGAGTACCATTTGTCGTTATATAAAAGTTCGGGATATCTTAAAAACTTTTGATCTATTTTTAAAAGTTGAGAAAATTCTTTTCTAACAAATATCATATTGCCAGCATGGCAGACTAATTCATATCCTTTATTTTTTGCTACTTGAAGTGTTGCTGAAAAACTA
>CEUK01045761.1_pt1 | contig 10466 bp, 13 predicted proteins | sample 356451 | NCBI WGS metagenome assembly CEUK01 (sample SAMEA2622843, study PRJEB7988) | marine metagenome | isolation source: saline water (ENVO:00002010), including
AATAGTAATTTCTTCTCCAACTTTTAGGCCTGAAATTTCCAGAAGAGTATTTTTGTTTAAATTTTGAACTCCAGTAACTGTAACACCTCCAATTTCATATTTTTTTGGAGATGAGTAGTCAATTATTTGATTGCTTTGAGCTAACAAATTTAAATTTAATATTAAAAATGGGATCAAATATCTTAACATGCTTGATTTTTTTGTTCTACTGTATTTCCAAATCTTCTTTCTCTAGACTGAAAATCTATAATTGCTTTTTCTAAGTCAGATTTTCTAAAGTCTGGCCATAATGTATCAGTAAAGTAAAATTCTGAATATGCGCTCTGCCAAAGTAAAAAGTTACTTATTCTATATTCTCCACTTGTCCGAATTAAAAGTTCAGGATTTGGAACGTTTTTTGTACTAAGATATTGCTCAAAAAGTTGTTCATCTATTTTGTCGCTAGTGATCTTGTGTTTAATTATTTTTTTTACAGCACTTATAATATCCCATCTACCACTATAACTTAAAGCAAGAATAAGTGTCATTCTATTATTGTTTTTTGTTTTTTCGATAGACGAATTTAATTGTTCTTTAGCATCTTGAGGTAATAAGTTTGTATCTCCAATAGACTTCAGTTTAATATTATTTTTTAACAGTGTTTTTGTTTCACTGTTTATTGATGAAATTAAAAGTCGCATTAATGATTTTACTTCACTTTTAGGACGTGACCAATTTTCAGTTGAGAAAGCATAAAGAGTTAAAAATTTTATGCCTATTTGCGCTGACATTTCAACAGTTTCTCTTACTGCTTTAACACCGCTTTTATGTCCAAAAAGTCTTAGTTTACCTTTTGTTTTTGCCCATCTTCCATTCCCGTCCATTATTATGCCAATGTGTTTAGGTAAATTATTTGTATCTATTTTGTTCATTGACGATAACTATTAATAGTCACAACCTGCAGTGTTATTTTTTAGTTTAAATGATAAAGTAATTCCAGTAAAAGAGTACCAGTCTTTTTTATCGGGATTGCCTCTTTCTCTACCAGCATAATTAATTTGTGGATTGTTTGTTGGGTCAGATAGTTCCTGTGCTTGATTTGTCATTTCAACCGGCCACTGAGAGTTATTAATATTTGGTCCAGGGTAGGTTGTGCTAACATCATCTAAATAATCAGTAAATGTTTTTCTAATTCCATATTCTAAAATAATATTAAAAGATTCATTAACTGCAATTTTAACCCCACCTCCCATTGGAATAGAAAACTGCATTAATGAATATCTTTTCCTATCTGGGAAGGTTGTTGTTTCCTGTCCTTCAGTACCTAGTGGTTGAAGTTCAACCCATTCCCCATTTTTATTTTCGGCTTTTGGATTAAAATGAAAAAGAGAAATGCCAGTATATACAAATGGTGTCCATGTATATAATGGATTGCCTGATTCGTATGGTAAAAAATTAAACTCTAATTGTCCAGATAATTCGTAAATATTTGACTTGAAATGAAGCATTCTAGACTGAGCAATAGTGTCTGAGGATTCTCTTTCATCAGAATATAATGATAAAAATAAAGCGGAAGCCTTATAAGAAAACCTATTATCAATATTTCTTCTTATAATTATTCCAGCACCAGGATTAGATTGAAAGAAATGCTGTTTATTCAAGTCTCCTAAATAATAAGAAACTCCAGCTGTCAATCCAATTTCAGTGTTTTTTTTATAATATTGAGCATTAAGATTTAGGCTAAATAAAACAAACACAAAAAAAACTATGAAATATTTGTTAGCTATTTTTATTAACATTTTTGTTATATTTTCATTCTTTAGCCGCAAATATAACTTATATAATTTAATTATAATTTTATTTACTTCTTTTATCTACTCCCCACATTAGCTTATTTCTAATTGTAGATGTAAATGTATTTTCTTTTGGGGTAATTAGTTTAACTTTAAAATCGGCTTTCTTAATAGTAAGGGTAGTGTCACTATTAAAGGCCCTATGTCTCGAATCTAAAGAAACTAATGCAAGTTGGTCACGATCTTCTACTTTTAGCTTAATTGTTTTATTATCACTAATTACTATAGGTCTAACATTAAGATTGTGAGGAGCATTAGGAGTAATAATAATATTATTTGATCCAGGCATGATTATAGGTCCACCACAACTTAAAGAATAACCAGTTGAACCTGTAGGAGTTGATACAACTAGTCCATCTGCCCAATAGGTATTCAAAAATTGGTCATCAATAAAAGCGTCTATTTTTATCATAGATGAGGTGTCTTTTTTTGAAACAGCAACTTCGTTAAGCGCAAAATTTTTATGTTTAAACAATTCGTTTGAAGTATTTAGTTCAAGAAGAATCCGTTCATTAATTTCATAATTATCTTTAATAATGTCATTAATAGATTCATCAATTTGGTTAGCTGAAACACTTGCAATAAATCCTAGTCTTCCCGTATTAACACCTAATACAGGTATTTCTGAATCTTGTATATATGTAACAGCTTTTAGTAATGTTCCATCTCCGCCAATACTAAAAAGAAAGTCTGCGTTGTCTTTTAATTCTTGATGATTACTAAATGTTTGAACAGATTTGTTGAATCTAATATCTTTTTGTAAAAACTCATTAAACTTTTGTTCAATAATTAAATTGATATTTTCATTTTCTAATCTTTTAATTAGATGTTGAATGTATTTACTAAAATGTTGTGGGTATATGTTCCCAAAGATAGCAACAGTCATAATTTATTAAAAAGGGTTAGAAAAATGTAAAAATAAACCTTTTTCACCTAAATGGTTTCTCGAAAACTCAATTCTTAATAATTTATCATAATATGTTAAATAGTCAATACTAATTCCTTGACTCCACAAAAATGAGTTAGGTAATAAATTTGTATTTATATTTTGGTGGTTAACTACATAGCCCATATCTGAAAATAAAGTTAGAAAAATTGAATAATGTGTTTTTTTAAATTGTGTCATTTTAATTTTAGGAATTAAAAATGTATTTTTTTCAATAAGCGCAAATTTAAAAATAGATTTTGATAACCAGAACTTTTGTCCATCAATTACATAATATTCATAACCTCTTATATAGTCATCAAAGCCCAAGGCTTTTTGGGCAAAATAAGCAATACTATTAACATTATTCCATTTTCCTTTAATAGAAGACCCAAAAAACATTCGACGTTGTATTTTATGATGTTTTTCAATTTTACCTACAATCTCAAAATAGTTGACGGGACTTTTCAATTGTAAGTATTTAGCACATTCAATCTGAAGAAAGTGTCCTTCAAGAGGATATATATTATAATCTAAAAAATTTTTTTCAAATTCATAACTAAACTTTATGAATGAACCAATTTCTGATTCATTTGCTAAATAATTTGGATTGAGAATCGCAATTTGTTTGCTAATCTTTGATAAAAAATAAGCTATTTTTAGTTTATGTATGTAATTGATTTTTTTTCTAAATAAAATTTCAGCATGCGTTTCATAATCTATTGAAGTATATTTGTTTTTATCTGTGTAGTATAGTAATGTATCATGTGATGTTGTATAAAAAGTTTTTTTTCGTCTAAATATCTGTGAAAATAAATTTATTCCAATATGTTCATTTATGTTTAATTGTGGTTTGTTGTAGCCAATTAAATAATGTTCTTTAAATCCTTTTCTAACTTTAAATTGTATTAGCTCATTTTGGCCTCTAAAGTTTTCCCAGTTAAAAAAAACACCATAATTTAATCTTGAGAAATCTGTGTAATTATTTCTCTTAAATTCTTTCCACCAAGTATTAAAATTACGATCCGAAATTTCAAATATTGGGTATGGCCAAAAATACCATCGTTCTACAACATTTATATGCACAACAGCTTGTACATTTTTCATGCTGTCAGATATTTCAATAAAATTAAAAAGATTTAGATTTGTTAGATTTATTTTTGCTTGGTTCAATTTTAATTTTAAATCTTGAATTTCAATTTTTTCTCCAATTTTAAACGGAATTTCTCTTAAGATTATATTATCTTTTGTAATACTATTACCTGTGATTTTAATGTCATAAACTGTTATTTTATTTTGTGGTAATACAGAATTACTAAAAAATATTATAAAAATTAAAAAAAAATATACCTTCATTTTTTATGGGTTCAAGAATCGCATTAATGATTCGTAACGATCTTTGAAATCACTATCTTTATCTTTTTCTTTAAATGAAGCTTTAATAGAATATTCGTGTCTTTCTAAATCTTTAATAACTCTAACTATATCAGTAATATTTAGTTTAAGAGTCACTTCTATTTTTTTTGAATTTGGCTTAGAGATAACATGAGAACTTAATATTTTAGCATTATTACTTTCGATAATACTTGATATTTCTGTAAGGGAATAGTCGTTAGAAAACATTTCAAGAACTATCACGCCTCCAGAAGACTGAATTGTAGCTGATTTTGCAATTGTATATAACAGCTTCCTATTTGTTATCACTCCTTGATATTGATTTTCTTGATCAAGTACTGGCACTACAGATAAATTATTTTTTTCTAAAACTTCAATAATATCAAATAAATGTTGATTATAGATAACATGAGGAGAAACTATATTAGTTAGATGTTCTTCAATAAACTCATCTAAAGAATCCCAATTAGCAATTTCTTTGTCAGATATTATTCCTAAGTAAAAATTATTTTTTACGATTGCTAAATGGTGAACACGAAATTGATCCATCAGTTCAAGTGCAGTTCGACCATTTTCTTCTGGATGAATACTTTCTATAGTTTTGGAAATAAGTTCGTAAGCTTGCATGTGGCAAAGATACTATTTTTTACATTTGCCATTATGAAACCAAAGCTAAGCGTAAACATAAATAAAATAGCAACAATTAGAAATGCTAGAGGGGGAAATCATCCCAATGTGTTGGAAGCTGCTATAAAATGTCAACAGTTTGGTGCAGATGGAATAACGGTACATCCACGTCCTGATGAGCGTCATATTACTAAAAAAGATGCATTTGATTTAAAATCAGTAATTAAAACCGAATATAATATTGAAGGTTATCCATCAAGAGACTTTATAAATATGGTATTAGAAATTAAACCTGATCAAGTTACATTGGTGCCAGATGGGCCTAATGTTATCACATCTTGTGCTGGTTGGGATACAATTAAAAACACATCATTTTTAAAAGATGTAATTCAACAGTTTAAAGAAAATAATATAAGAACTTCAATTTTTGTAGATCCAGAAATTAAAATGATAGAAGGAGCGCAACTATGTAGTACTGACAGGATTGAATTATACACTGAAAATTATGCTTTGGGTTATAATAAAAATAAAAAAAATGCAATTGAACCGTATTATAAAGCGGCAGCTAAAGCTTATGAATTAAATCTTGGTATAAATGCTGGACATGACTTAAACTTGTCTAACTTAGGTTTTTTTTCTAAAGAAATAAAAGGTTTGGCAGAAGTTTCTATTGGCCATGCAATTATTTCTGATGCAATATATTTTGGATTGGAAAACACGATACAAATGTATAAAAGACTTATATAGATGAAGCTTTTCTCTAAAGTATATGGTGACGACGGTGAAAATCTAGTTATAGTTCACGGACTATTTGGAATGAGTGATAATTGGAACACTATAGGAAAAAAACTTTCAAAATATTTTAGGGTTCATATTTTAGATTTGAGAAATCATGGAAAATCTCCACATTCAAACAATTTTAATTATGAAGTCATGTGCCAAGACTTAAATGAATATATTATTGACCATGATTTAGTAAAGCCAATTATTCTGGGGCACTCTCTTGGGGGAAAATTAGCAATCAAATTTGCTTTAATGTATAGAGAAAAAGTTAAAAAAATAATAGTTGCAGATATTGCTCCAAAGAAATACAACAATAGTGAACAAAAATATTATTTGGAGCAATTAAACAATCTTGATTTAAGAAATTATGAAAAAAGAGTTGAAATAGATAAAGTTTTGTCTCGCACATGCTCTAATAAGTCTATTAGACTATTTTTGTTAAAAAATTTATGTAGAAAAAAAGATGGGCGTTTTGGTTGGAAATTCAATTTACCTACTTTAATGAGTAAGCTCGATAATATTCGAAACGGATTTTTTGATGAGAAAAGAATTACTGTTCCTGCATGTTTTTTAAAAGGAGAGCGTTCTGATTATATTTTGGATAAAGACAAGCTACTAATAAATAATTTATTTTATAACTATCGAATCGTTTCAATATCAAATGCAGGGCACTGGCTACATGTAGATAATCAATCAGATTTTTTAAAAGAAGTAATAAAATTCTGTCAAGAAAACAGTTAAAGAAAAATTTTTTTTCCCTGCTCCGCAATTTTAAAATCTAGTTTAATTAATTGTTTGTATTCCTTACTGTCTTTATTTAATAATGGATTTGTATGGTTTAAATGAATAAAGTGAATTTTCTGTTTATTTTTTTTGGACATACTATTAAAAAGAGCAATGCTTTCTGATACAAAAGGGTGAGGAATTTCATTTGTGTCTCTTTTGATTTCTTTGCTATTATAGAATGTGCCGTCAATAAAAGCATAGTCAACTTCTTCAATTATGTCAATGATGTTTTTTTCTAATTTGTCAATATCAGGCATAAAAAGTAAGCATTTGTTTTTAGTTTGAATTTTATAGCATACAGTTTCGCTGTATTCGTTTCTATGAGGGACAATTAATGGTGTTATTTGAATCCTTTTATCTAATTTGACAGGTTGATTTTCATTCAGTAATTTTAGATTTATATTTCTAATGTCAACTAACTGTTTCCAGGGTGCATTTTTAGAAATAAATGAGTGCATTTTTTTCATTGTGTAAACAGGTAAATTTTTTGTATTGATTGCTTCCTTGCCAAAAAACATTAACCCAGAGTAATGACCTATGTGGGCATGAGTAAGAAACACTCCATTTATTTGATTATTTAGAGTTTGTGATTGTAACAATTTTAATTGAAACTTTATGTCAGGAGTAGCATCGATAATCCATTGTGTTTTACTCTTAGGGTCTATAATTGCAATTGAGCAGGTATACTTAACTAAACTTGTATTATCCCATGCTTGTTTGCAACATTTTTTATAGCAATTTGCTTGTGGATAGCCCCCATCTTGAGTAATGCCAAGTATTAAAACATAAGGATTTGACATCAGTTAGAGAATTTTTTTTTCAAAACAATAGTATCTATATTTATTTGGTTTCAAATATATATATCCTAATTTTTTATACTTTAATTTTTCGTAAAATTTTATAGCTATTTTATTATCATAATAAGTGTCTAGCCTTATATAGCTCATTTTTTTTTCTTTGGTTAAATTTTCTGCATGTAACATTAGTTTGTATCCTATATTTTGCTTCCAAAAGTTATATCTTACTGCCAATCTGTGAATAATTAAGCTTTCTTGTTGACTTCCTTCCCATTTAATATTTTGGTATGCAACATCTTCTTTTTGATCTATATTAACCCCTCCAACTATCAAATTATTATTTTTAGCAATGTAATATGTTTTTAAAATAATATCATTTTTTATTACATCTTTGTTTGGGTATGTTTTGTCCCATTGTGTAATTTTATGCTTCTCCATTCCGCTTACACAGGATTTATACATTTCCATTATCTCATTTAAATCATTTATATGTGCTAGAGAAATTTTCATGAAATCATTAGATTGCATCCTCTTAAATCAGAATTATTCATTCTACCCAAAATTGAAAATGAATTTCCAAAGGAGATTCCTAAATCTTCTGTTTCAATAAATGGACAAGAGTATATGTTTGCAAGATCAATTATATTTAATCCGCCGACTTCTTCATTTTTTAAAATTGTTAATGGGTCATTTGGATCTCTTGTTAAAACCTTCATTCATGGAGGGGTATAAAAAACATTATTTTTTTTAGAATAGGCTTGTGATAGTATTTCGGTCATGCCATATTCTGAATGAATATGATTTTTTTTAAATGCTTTTTTTAATCTATCATGAACTTCTTGTTTTGTAATTTCTTTTCTTCTTCCTTTCATACCACCAGTTTCAATAATTATAGTTTTTTTGAGTTGTTGAGAGTATTTTTTAGCAAAGTCTAGCAAAGCATATGTGACTCCAAATAAAATGACTTTTTGTTGTGTAGATTCTAATTGATTGATAGTTTGTGATAATTTGTTGTGATCATTTAAAAAATAACCACTTTTAGGGTGTTTTGATTTATTAATTAATTCATCAATCATAAATATTAAAGAAGAACTTCTTTGCTCCATATAAGAGGGAAGTAGAGCTAGAATACAATAGTTAGAAATATCACCATAAAAGCTTTCAAAATTTTTTATAAATGAATTTTTATAAATTTCAACGTCAGCTACGTAATGGATGCTTTTTGATCCTTCAGTCCCACTACTTTTAAATATTATTTCTGAATTTATGTTATCGCAAAGAATTTTTTTTTCTTTGAAGAATCTTATGGGTAAGAAAGGGATTTCAAAAATACTAGATGGGTATTTATTTTGCAGAATTGATGTTGCATAATTTTTATATACATTGTTACTTTTGATTTGAAAATCATAAATTTCGAAACAAATTTTTTCAAACTCAATTTCTGAATTAATGTTAAAAATTGAATTAATTTTCATTATTAAAAATTTTAAATAATTGTTTCCATTTAACAGTATTAAAGACTATATCTTTAAATCCACTAAAGTTCTTGTTTTTTTTTAATGCTAGTTCAAAGTCAAAGTTTTTTTGTTGTTGCATATAACAAATCCTTTGATTTAAAAAATACTTGCCTAAGTATTCTTGTTCAGTTTGTCCTGGAGTTGGAATGAAAAAAGCTTTTTTATTTAATTTAGCTAAATCCATTATTGAAGAATATCCAGGCCTACATATTATTAATCTAGATTGCAACATGGCCTTATTAAGATCCGTTGCTTTCATATGAGATACAATAGTTATGTTGTTTTTTGTTTTTTTAAAATTTAACTCAGGTTTACCAAGAACAATTAACGATTTCTCCTTTCTTTTTAAAAATGCATTTATCAGGCCTTTTTCTAAAATTGTTCTTTGAGGTTCAGGTCCAGAAATTAATCCCATAAACTCATATTTAATTGTAGACTGGAACTTTTCCAATCTAGATAAGGGACCAATATATTTTGAATTAGTCAGTTGATACTTTTGTTTTGAAAGTATTCCAGATAGACTATTTTTACTATCATCAAGAATCCAACATTGTGAGAATTTATTAATTAGATTATAATTTATTTTTCTAATATATTTTTGTAAAATATGACTTTGAATATTAATTTGATGGGTTATAAAAATTGAAGGGATATTGTTATTGTATAAACCATATCTATTGTCTGAAATAACTGCGTCAATACTATATTCATTTATAATATGTTTTAATAAATTATTTTCTTTTTTTATTCCATAGAATAATTTAGGGAGTTGAAGAATCATACTAATACTCATCGGAAGAAATTTTGAGTATGAAATATGAACTCCAGCAAAGCGTATGGCTAACAATTTAGGGAATTCATTTTTTAAAAGATGTAGAGGTCTGTTATCAGCAGCAATTACTACCTCATATCCTTCTTTTATTAAGGCATTTATAACAGGGATGCATCTTGATGCGTGGCCAATTCCCCAATCAAGCGGAGCAACTAATATTCTTTTTTTTAATTTCAAGCTTCGAAAATAACTAAAACACTATTATTTTTGTAACAAAAACAAACTTTTGGCAAAAAATAAGTTAAAAAAATTTGATGAAATAAAAAAGATGCCCAATGTCTTACAGCCCGATCTTAAAGACTTAGAAAAAGGATTTAAGTACAAAGGCAAGTGGAGAGAAATGTTTTTTTTAAATAGTAATCCTATTATCTTAGAATTGGGTTGTGGTAAAGGAGAGTATACTATTGGATTAGCAAAAAAAAATACTAATCAAAATTATATAGGAATCGATATTAAAGGAGCTAGGATTTACGATGGGGCTTTAAAATCAGTGAACGAAAAAATGCATAATGTAGCATTTTTGAGAATTAGAATTGAATGGATAGAAAAATGTTTTGCTCTAAATGAGATAAATGAGATATGGATTACCTTCCCCGATCCACAAATGAAAATAAAAAGAGCCAAGAAAAGATTAACGCACCCAATTTTTTTGAGAAAGTATCATAATATACTTAAACAAAATGCTTTAATTCATTTGAAGACTGATAGTTCTTATCTATTTGCATATACACTTGGTGTAATTGATGGAAGTAGTCATGAATTATTAAATGCAAATAGCAATATATATGATAGGCTTTTAAGCAAAAATGAAGATTTAAATATAAAAACTTTTTATGAAAAGAAATTTTTAAGTAACTCAAGTTTGATTACGTACTTGTGCTTTAGACTAAATTATTAATTTTGAACATGAATTATTCAAGAAAAAAGATTGAAGAGATTTTAAGTGAAGTTTTTCTGCAAGATCAAAAGAAA
>CEUK01185851.1_pt1 | contig 10456 bp, 7 predicted proteins | sample 356451 | NCBI WGS metagenome assembly CEUK01 (sample SAMEA2622843, study PRJEB7988) | marine metagenome | isolation source: saline water (ENVO:00002010), including
TCCTTTATAGCGCGACAGACAAAGGTTTAAACATTTTCACTTTGGGTTAATCATGACGTGGACAGCAATTTCAAAAGACGATCATAAGGAAATGGTCCTAAAACGACCAGAAAACTATGAGTTTCTAAGATCCCAGATTTTAGTAGCTATTTGTAATTTCGAACTTGCGTCCTGTGCTCCGTGGTTACCTATAGTTTTCGGTAAGGAAAATGGAAAGATACGGCCGTTTGCTCTAATGGGACTCGAAGCCGGTAAAAACCTTCTAATAAATGCTAAAGGGCAGTGGTCACTTAACTTTCTCCCTTCCGTCTTTGCAGCACATCCTTTCAGAATAGGCAAAGGAAAAGATGATAAGAGTGTTGTAGTTTTTTTTGATGACAATACTTTTGTCACTTCAGATGCAGAAGGGCAGCGTCTTTTTAATGAAGATGGTAGCGAGTCGGCCGTCTTCAATCACTATATACAGCTTCTGTCAAAAATCCAGACAAGCAATCAGCAATTAGAAGCATCATGCTCGGTGTTGGAACAATCCGCGATACTACAGCCCTTCATGATTGAGGTAGCTGCTGATGGTGGGACTAAAACTAAACTTGAGGGTTTATTAAAAATCAATCCTGAAAAATTCAAGGCCTTGGATAATAATCAATTCATAGAAATGCGTGAACAAAATACTCTAGAATTAATTTACGCTCACTTATTTTCAATGGGAGGCTTGGCTAGGTTGGAGCAAATGAGAAAATTCAGTAATATGACCAAGCAGTCACTTGGAGAATTAGGTACAAAAATTTTTGAGGATGACAAGCAAGAGCTTAAATTGGATTTTAATTGATGCTTGCCTGATTGCTTGTAAGATATTTTTTGTTGTTTTTGATGTTTCTTAGCTGTTAAAGGTGGAATGATCCGTGTGCCTGGTCTGTTTGATGGAGATGGAGCCAACCCTCCTAAATTTCGAGGTTTCGGGAAGTAAATGGGGTGAAAGCCAAACCCAAGGTACTTCTGCGGGAGTGGTCTCATACAGTTTTGCAACGCAAAATATCCCAGGGCAATTCAATGACTTCGACTCTTTTATCACAGACGAGGCTTTTCAAAGAGAAATAACGGAGTCATTCGCAACATGGGAAAATACTGCTGATATTCGTTTCCAAGTAGCGCCGGATTCGGCAGATGTAGATATTAGGCTCGGTTGGGGGGACCTCGATGGATCCAATGGTGTTTTGGGGCAGGCAACAGTGCCGTCATTTGGAGCGCTCTCAGGAGTTATAGTTATCTTCGATGTGGCTGAGGATTGGTTTGTGGACGGGGATGCCCCACCAGATCAAATTGACTTTTCGTCCACGGCTATCCACGAGATCGGGCATGCAATTGGCATAAATCATTCTGAAAAGTCTCAAGCGTTAATGAACGCGAGTTATTCAAAAACAATATTTGAATTACAACCAGATGATAAAGAAGCAGCGATCTCAATCTACGGCGAAAGTGATCTACCTAAAGTTGAAGTATATCGATTTTTCAATTCAAATGCAGGGGGGCATTTTTTTACGTCTAATCGCTTAGAGAGAGATATTATTGAAAACGACAACACTCTTACGATTGAGGGCATCGGTTTCTTTGCAGTGTCAGCAGATCACTCAGATAAAACCGATTTGGAGCCTGTTTACAGGTTTTTGAACTCAAAATCAGGAAGCCATCTTTTTACGGCGTTTGAAGAAGAAAAGGATCATTTGCTATCTCTTCCTGATTTTGTATTTGAGGGGGTGGCATTCCGGGCCTATAGTTCTGATAGCTCCGCTACAGTAGCTGTGCATAGATTTTTCAACACTGAAATAGGCGGGCACTTTTTCACTTCTAATAAAATTGAAATGGATGCCGTCTTGGAGATGGAGCAGTTTAGGTATGAAGGTGAAGCGTTTTATGCGTATTCTGATCTGGGAATTTAGAGGATACGGGTCGATTTTAGTCATAAACCCAGCAAATTAGCCATAATGGGGGCATTAAAAACTGTACTATTTTTGACAAATTATTGATACCTATGGACAATTGCGAGAGAGTACAGTAAAATGTTAACAAAAATTTTGTAACGGCTATTTATGGAGACGAGCAATGCTTCCGAACGCTTCAGAAAAAACATCTGGAAGTGAGGGGTCGGTTGAGTTAAGAAAAAAAGCTGGTTCTTGGTTGCGCGCTCGACGGTGCCAGTTAGGGTTGTCCCAGCGCGAGCTCGCCCTTCGCGTAAACATGGAGTACTATACGTTTATTTCTCAGATAGAGGCGGGTCGTGGCAGAATTCCCGCAGAAAGAATGCGTGACTGGTCCGCGGCTTTGGAAATGGACCCACGAGAGTTTGCAATTAAACTAATGAAGTATTACGATCCGCATACATACGAAATGGTTTTTGAAAACCTTTAACTGCCAAAAACAAAACACCATTATAATAAAGGCGTTGTTCGTGTTTATGGAGCCGAGGTAATGAGCGTAGCCTTATTTAGATTAAAAAATATTCCGCCAGAACGTGAAAAGCGGCAGTGGAATAATCAAGAGATTGCGGACTTTTATAGGGCTGTCGACATACTAAAACGCGCGGGCTTGGATGTTGAGGTTGACTCCGGAGTTACTGACGAGGGAGAACCGTGGTTCGTGTTTGTGAGATCTGGCGATGGAGAAGTGTTGGCGCACTTCGCTCAAATAGACGGAGATTTTGTTGCCGTCAGTTCCTTAAATCACGAAGTTTACAAAGGCACAGATATTCGAGAAATTGTGGATCGAATGCTAGAAAATCATCCTTTGGTTGTGCCGAACAATAGAGCGTCGGGTCAACTTTACCTACATCCTACTGCGGCAATTACAGCATTCTTGGCGGCAGCATTTCTCCTAAACGTTGATGGTGTCAAACTATCAAGCGTTGAACAAATTATTGTTGCTGTTTCCACAAAAGGTCCCTCGGCTTTAGCGGGGGCTGCGATTTCGGTTCAGGCTATTGGGAAAGGTGATATAGCCAAGTGGGGACAGCTAGATGCCGCCTCATCGAATTATAACGTTGTTATTTTAGGAGCGGCGCTGCTCGCTCATGAGTTAGGTCGGGGTGAGATCTTTGATGCCAAAGCTACCGGGCTGGAAACGGTGTCCGTTGACGCAAATGATAATGCCATCAAAGGCAAAGCAGAGAGCGACATTGGTACTCTTACGAAAGGAATTCCAGATTTTATGTTTCTAAGCTCTCGAATTACAGATCAGGATTCTGGGGGATCTGGAAATAAGCTCCAGCAAGTAAGTACTGCATTGAATAAAAACAAGCCAAAAGAAGGGCAAGAATTACAGCTTAATCTCTCGAACAAGCATTTTTCTAGTGAAGCTATAGTAGAAAACTCAAGTAGTTTTATAAGCTCTTGGGAATCGTCTGGGTCAGAGTTGAAAGCGCATTATCGCAGCAACAATAAAACTAGTGATGCAAAGAAAATTACATCGGGCGACGTTAATGAAAACTTTGTAAGCCTACAACAAATTTCCTTAAAAGAAGCTAATGAAAGAGATGACCCTTCGCTTTACCCAGAGAAGACATCCGAAGCTCCAATCTTTAACTTCGATTTGGCAACCCTTGTTGATTTAGAGAACTTACAGATCTCTGCAGATAACATTGATAATAAAGATTTGGTCGCTTTTAAAGGGGTAGAGCTGACCAGTGATATGGTCTTCTTGGACATGTCTCTACCAACTGTTTTCGCTGGAGACACTGCGCTAGGACTTATGCCTTTAGAGGATCAATTTGAAGTTTCTCAGGCCGCAGAAGGTTCAGCTGACATTGAAGCCTCGACTACGGCCACAATCACTCCCCAGCACTCGTTGCCCATTATTGGGCACACAACAATTGAGTCAGTGGACGTGGTAGATATGACCGCCGGTATCGACGTGGTTTTTTACCAGGGCGGCGATGTGGAAATAAAAGGTTTTGAGTTAGGAGTTGACTTGCTATGGTTCTTCCTTTCTGAAGATGAATTGGAGACCGGCCAAAATACGGTTAATTCAAGAGGAGATGTAGTTTTAGATTTTGGCGAAAAGGGTTCCCTTGTCTTCTTAGGTTTAGTACCTAACTCGCCGGACGATATTTTAATCTAGAGTCAGATTAAATTTTTGCTCTGCGTTTCAAAAAAATGCCATCAAAAAGCTCTTGCGTTTGGCTGGTTGTGGCTCCATATGAACCAAAGTCGGGTTGTTGAAAGCAGAGATTGTTGATGCCACAAAAACAAAATTTACTAAAGCTAGCTATTCGTAAATGTAGTACGCGACTATTTATTGTAATTTTTTTCAGCTTTTTTATAAATATTCTTATGTTTGTAGCGCCCCTCCATATGTTGCAAATGTATGATCGGGTCCTCGTCAGTAGAAGTGAGGTAACGCTAATAGCGCTTACGGGGTTAGCTGTTGGTATGCTTGTCATCTATGGCTTGTTAGAGGGAATACGCGCTAAAATTCTCGTAAGGATTAGTTTGCAGTTCGATGAATTAGTTAGTAGCAAGCTGTTCAATATGATCTTTGAAACGCAAATATTGAAACCTAGATTATCCGGAACTCAAGTTTTCAGAGACGTTGATAACATTCGCGATTTTGTTGGAGGCGCAGCCATTATAAGTCTTTGCGATGCGCCTTGGGTGCCAATTTTTATTGGTGCGTGCTTCATTCTGCATCCGATACTAGGTTTTGTTGCCCTCACTGGTGCAATATTAGTTTTTGTGCTTGCAGCTATTAATGAATGGATAACGAGACGTCCGCTCTCGGAAGCAAATACCAATGCGATTTATGCTTCAAGTTACGCTATGGGTAGTCTGCGTAACGCAGAAATAATAAAGGCACTTGGTATGTTTTCTGGCGTTAGAAAGGGTTGGTTGGGTAATAGAGACAATATGCTCAAGCATCAGTCTGTTGCAAGCGATAGAGCTGGAGGTATCGTTGCAGCATCTAGATTTATAAGGATGAGCCTGCAGGTAGTCATGCTTGCTACAGGTGGATACCTTGCTATACAAGACCTTATTACGCCAGGTACTATGATAGCGGCTTCAATTATAATGGGCCGGGCTCTTGCGCCCGTGGAGTTAGCGGTCTCTCAATGGCGTAACTTAGTATTAGCCAGAGATTCGTATAACAGAATAAAAAGACTAATCGAGCAGTACCCAGAGGAACCGGAAAGGTTGGATCTTCCGGCTCCGCAAGGCCTGGTGGAGCTCCAAGGTGTCTTCATTAGGCCACCAGAAAGCGAGACCATTGTAGTTAGCAATCTTTCAATGATCTTTGAGCCGGGAACGGTAACTGGAATTGTTGGTCCAAGTGGAAGCGGGAAGTCTACGCTAGCGCGGGCAATGGTAGGCGTTTGGCCACTTCTGAGGGGGAACGTGAGATATGATGGGGCAAGCCTGACTAACTGGAGTTCTGATCGCCTTGGTCCGTTCATCGGTTATATGCCACAAGATGTTGAACTATTTGATGGCTCTGTGGCGACAAACATTGCAAGATTCCAAGAAGCTGATGCTAATGCAATAGTTTCGGCGGCAAAAAAAGCGGGGGTCCATGATCTCATTCTCAAGTTGCCTGATGGTTATAACACAAATATTGGCGCTAACGGTCAGGCACTTTCTGGCGGGCAACGCCAGCGCCTCGCTTTAGCGCGAGCAATTTACAAAAATCCTAAGGTAATTGTACTGGATGAACCGAACTCGAACCTAGACGCAGATGGAGAAAAGGCGTTAACTGAAGCAATAAACTCGCTTAAGAATGACGGGTCGACCGTTATAGTGATTAGCCACCGTCCATCGCTTCTGGCTAACACTGATAAAATTGCTGTTCTTAACTTGGGGAATTTAGTCAAATTTGGCGGTAGAGATGAAGTTTTAAGAGAATTGAGTGGTGGCCGAGTGTAAAATTTGAGTGAACTCTGCAAGTGGATCGAAAAGATTAATGCGTCTCGTTAAATTACAAAGGTAAAATACTAAATGTCGGAAGCCAGTAAGAAGGATATAGAAGATGTAAAGGATGAAGTGATTGCACCATCTTCAAGGCCATCATCAAATATAGGTGGCGTCGTCATATTCGGACTCTTAGTGGTTTGTGTGATCTTTTTCGGGCTCGGTATTTGGTCGGCCACAGCTCCGTTGGCGCGAGCTGTCCCTGCTATGGCTAAATTGAGTTTAAAGGGAGAGAGAAAAACAATACAGCATTTTGAGGGAGGAATAATAAGCTCGCTTCACGTTGCAGAGGGGCAGCCGGTTAAGAAAGGCCAGCTTCTTATATCTTTGGATCCACTAAAAGCATCTGCAAACGTTGCACGCCACAAGGGACAACTAGATCAAGCGCTTGCCCGAGAGACTCGACTAGAGAGCGAGCTAGCCGGATACAGGTCCATGTATTTAACTGGACAGCTTTTGGAAAGAATAAGTATTAATCAGGAAATCATGGATATCGTGGAAGCTGAGCAGAGACACATGACGGCGAGACGCGAGACTTTAGACGGTCACATAGCCATTTTGGAGCAACGAATTGATCAGCTTGATAATGAAATACGAGGCCTCGAAATTCAACGAGCTTCTAACATCGAGCAGTATCAGATTTTTAAGGATGAAATAGTTGGGCTGAAAGAATTAAATCGCAAAGGTTATTACCCAAAAACAAAATTGCTGGCCGTTGAAAGAGCGATGGCTCAGCTGCGCGGCGCTGCGGGTAGTGACCTAGCGAGGATAGCGAGAGCGCAGAGTAGCCAGCGGGAGTCAGAAAACCAAATTATTAGTGTAAAACAACGTTTTCGAGAATCGATTGTAAAAGAACTGCGTGATGTGCAGATAGAAATAACAGATCTAAATGAAAGATTGTTAGTTGCTAAAGACGTCTTGAAAAGAATTGACATTAAGGCGCCAAAAGCAGGCCTGATCCAAGCTTTGCAAGTTCACACTATAGGGGGGGTTGTTTTGCCAGGCGATTCCCTAATGGAAATAGTGCCGCAGGATGACGATTTGATCGTTAATGCACAGGTATCTCCGACTGACATAGATAATGTTAAAGTGGGGCAAACAGCGGAAGTGCGATTAACGGCGCTTAATGTCAGGTCAACGCCGTCGATTTATGGAATTGTAGTCTCAATATCTGGAGATCGAATACAAGACCCTAGGCTGACGGACCCTTTCTTTCTTGCTAGAATTGAAATTCCAGCAGACGAGCAAAAAAAACTTGAAGGTGTAAAATTAACAGCTGGGATGCCGGCAGAGGTCCTAATTAAAGCTGGAGAGCGAACAGTTCTTGATTATCTTTTAAAACCAATGACAGATGCTTTTGTCAAAGGTTTAAATGAGGATTAATAAGGTTTAAGCAGAAGAATTTGTTTGAGTAAGATAGTTAATAGTTAATCTCAATCATGTGGAGGCGAGTATGCCGAGTAATGAAAATGAAACTGCAGAAGGCAATGAAAATAAAGAGACAGTGATGCATGTTGCGACCAACATAATAGAGCCGGCTCTGCAAAAAGCTCTTGGAGAAGCTCGTGAACAAGCCAGTGCACAGGAGGTCGTTAGCGCGTTGGCAAATTGCTATGGTGGTTTATTGGTTGATCTAATGGGAAGAAAGGCAGCGGCTACCTTTTTGCAAAGCCATGCTGTACATATAGCTTCGCTTGAAGAACCGGCTGTAAATAACTAATATTATGCAAGTTTTTAGCATAAACTGTGAGTATATTTAGAAAAAAAGTTTGATTTGTGCCTTAAGGTATAGTATTTACTGTACACAAGTGATTCGCTTTGTTATAACCGGGTCATAAATTTGCGCCTTTGCGGTACCTCCCAAAGAAGGTCAGCGGCCTTTTTTGGGGGCGACCGCACTTAACGGTATGTTAAGGCTGTTGAGGTGCAGTAAAATTTTTTTAGATGGGCCATCCTAAGGTGTGGGTGGTCTTAAACATTAACTTTAAGGAGTGGGAAAGTATGTCAGTTTCTGCAACTTTTGACGAAACCTTTTATCTGAGTAACAACGCAGATGTCGTCATAGCTATTTCTCAGGGTTTCTTTAGCTCTGGGCTGCAACATTTTACTCTGTTTGGTGGAAAAGAACTTCGCGCGCCAAACTCAACTTTTGATCCAAATTACTACGCAGTTAACAATCCGGACGTTTTGAGTGCTGTCTCAGCCGGGGTTTTCTCGAGTGTTTTCGCGCACTATCAGGCTTTTGGTGAGACTGAAAACCGTGCACCAACATCAGCATTTGCAACGTTTGACGCTGCCGCATACTTGGCTGCAAACGCGGACGTCGCCGCGGCTGTAACGGCAGGTACGTTCTCATCAGCGCTTGACCACTTCATCTCGTTTGGGCAAAACGAATCAAGGTCTGGTAGCGGGGTAACAGCTCCAACCAACCCTGGAACAACGTTTACGCTCACTACAGGCGTGGATAAAGTCGCAGATTTTACCGGTGGTACAGGGGATGATACATTTGTTGCTGATAATACTGGTGATGATGTAACCTCAACAGCAGACGCGATCGATGGCGGCGCTGGTACCGACACATTTAACTTTTTCGCAGATGGCGCTGACGACGCTTTACCGAGCTTCACAAGTATCGAGACATTCAATGGCTTCGACTACGATGTGACTGTAACTCTTAATACCACAGCTCTAGCGAGTGTGACGGAGGCTAACTTCCACAGAGGCGACGGGATCGTTACGTACAACGTAGGCGCAAACGTTGCCACAGTAGGTTTCCATGATATTTCGCTAGCTGGTGATGGCGGTGGTACTGCCGATACAACACTCGCTTTGGCGGCTGCTGATACTGCAGTAACCATTAACATGACCGCTGTCACAACCGCTGGCGGCAACACTGACGAAGACCTGGACGTAACCGGTACTGGACTAACTGATGTCACTATTAACGTTTTGACGGATTCAAGTGCCGACAATATGGACCTCGCTGGGGCAGATAATATCACGATCAACGCAACCGGCGATCTTACAACTGTTCTTGCCAGTAGCACAACAACTGGTGTGCTAACGCTCACAGGCGCCGGCGATATCGGTCTAGGTCAGATCATCAACGGTATTGATAGTGTCGCTGCTACGGGTCACTCAGGTGCTACAACAATGACGTTGGCAGCTAACAACGCTGACGCAACATACGCATTTGGGTCTGGTAACGATGTTATCACCACTTCTGACGATGGTTTTGCAACGTCAGATGGCTTTGCTGTTGACGGTGGCGACGGAACGGATATTCTTATCCTTGCTGCTGCTGCTGACTTGGATACTGCTGCAGAAGCCGCACGTTACACCAACTTCGATACAGTCCGTACAAGTGACAATTTGGACTTAGATCTCACAACTTGGGCCACAGGTATTCAGCTGGGTGGTGCAAGCAGTAAAACCTACAGCGATATGACGGCTACACAAGCTGCAAATATCCAGATTAGAGGTGATGAAACTAGCGCCACTTTTGATCTGAAGGCAGCAACCGGCTCTGCGGACGTCCTGTCCCTAACTATGGGTACTGGTACTACTACCTCTGCGGCCACGGATATCGTCACAGGTATGACCGTAACGGGTTTTGAAACACTGAATATTGCGGAAAACGGCGGTGCAACAGCAACAGCTGGCGCTAACCGTACCGCTATAATCGCTGCTTTCACTGGTGCAACCTTGAATGATATCAACTTAACTGGTCGTGCGGTAACTCTCTCGAACCTCGCTACGACAGTTGCAGTTGATATTGATGGTACAGCCCTTACTGGTAATGGTAATACGGGTACGTCTACCCAAGGCCTAACAGTGTCAGGAAGCGCTGTTGCTGGATCAACAATCCGAGGTTCCGAGGTTAATGATAGCTTTACTATCGGGGCCGAAGGTTCAACCTACCTTGGTAATGGTGGAACCGATGCGTTCTCAGCTACTGCAACACTGATTTCGGCAGATGGCGCAACTGACTTGTCACTTGATGGTGGTGCCGGTACCGACACGCTTACCCTCACTAATACGACGGGTAACACTCTAACCGACACACACTTTGTGAACCTCAGCAATATGGAAGGGTTGACGCTAACGAATACAGGTGCCGCAGATACTGTAATTACAACAGGATCCGCATTTAACTCTGCATTCTCTGGCGGTGCAACAATTACCTCAGGGAATATTGCAGCAGCACAAGACATCACGGTTAATGCCGGTCTTTCAACTGTAGATACTACAATTTCGGTTGCAGCTACCTCACAAACTGGTGCGGCTACGGAAACTAACACTTTCACGACAGGATCTGGTGCCGATACAGTGACGTACACGGATACGGGCTTTGTAGGTGTTGCTAATGGTGCTGGTGGTACTATCACAGTGGATACTCGGGCCGGTGACGATACTATCACCATCACTACTGGTACGATTGTATCCACTAACACTGCTCTTGGTACCATTACGGCTGGTACTGGTAAAGATACCATTACAATGAC
>CEUK01060190.1_pt1 | contig 10450 bp, 7 predicted proteins | sample 356451 | NCBI WGS metagenome assembly CEUK01 (sample SAMEA2622843, study PRJEB7988) | marine metagenome | isolation source: saline water (ENVO:00002010), including
AGCATATATTTTATATCCTTTCTCTCTAAGTTTATTCCCATAAAAACCATAATTGGTTAATGATATTAAAATAATCTTATCCTTTTTCATTTTTAATACGATATTAAATAAGATGTTTTCGGCTCCCCCTGAATCAAGTCCTGGAGATATAAATAAGACTTTAAATTTAGATTTAATATTATTAGGTTTAAATCTTTTCATTTATATTTATTAACTTTTTGTTTTCTAAGATTAAAACCCTATCACAAATTTGAACTACATCTTTTTTATGCGAAATAATTATGATAATCATTTTTCCCATTAATGTTTTAATTACATTTATAAACTCCTTCTCAGATTTTTCATCTAAACCTGCAGATGGCTCATCTAAAACAAGAACTCTAGGATTTTTATATAAAGCTCTAGCTAGTGCAATTTTTTTCCTTTCGCCTCCAGAAAAACGCATTCCATTATCATAAATATTCTCATTTATTTTATTTGGCAAATTTTGTACGAATTCCCAAGCATTAGCTTTAATAAGACAATTTCTAACTAAGTCTTCATTAATAAATTCCTCTCCTAATCCAATATTTGATATTAAAGTATCATTTTTAAAAAAATTATCTTGCATTACTATCCCAAATTGTTCTCTCCATTTATAAACATTCAAAGATTTCAAATTTTCTCCACATATATATATATTACCTTTTTTAGGTCTTATAATTCCTGAAAGTAGATCTAAAAAAGTACTTTTACCAGATCCAGAATTACCTATAATTCCAATTGAATCATTTTGATTAATTATTAAATTAAGATTATTAAAAATTGATATAGAATCAGGATAATTAAAACAAACCGAATCAAAAATTATATTTCCATTGAAAATAAAATCAGATTTTATATTTTTAAATTCCTCTCTATATTTTCTAGCCCAATTAATTTTCTTAATATGCATTTTTGGCCAAGAAATTAATGCTATTGAATCTAAAATTCTAGTTTGAGCATTATAAACTTTAGGAGCCATCCTTATAAAAAGTGATAATGAAAGGATTAAGTTTGATGCTCCAGAATTATTAAAAATAATGTAGTTTATGGATAAAAATATAAATATAATAGAAAGAATTTCTGTAACCAATTTTGATTTATAGCTTGCCACCATAGCATTGAAATAGGAATCAGAAAATTTCAAAAAAATCTTTTTTGATTCCTTCTCCGCTAATTTATCTTTGCTAATGGTGCGAATATATTTTAAATTATTAAAAATAGAAGAGGTCCAATTTCCAATGCTGGAGGTTATTTGAGAAAGATTTTCTCCATATTTCGCAGCCTTATTTGAATAATAAATATATATTCGAAACGCAAAGAAACAATAAAGTAATAAAATAAAAAAAGTATCTGGGACTAAAAATAAACAAATAAAGAAATAAATTAAAGCAATTAAGGCATAATTCAGAGATTGTAAAAAGTACATATATCCTTCAGAGATATTTTGTCCCTCTGAAATTATTGATTTAGCTATATCTCCTTGACTTAATTTTAAATAATATTCCCATTTAATATTTAATGTTATATTTGTAATCTCTTCTCTAATAAATCTTTCTATAAAGCATTTTGCTCTAACAATATTTTTATTTGATAGATAATAAAAAATTGCTGAAGTCAATGCTATCGAGATAAATATAAAAAGATATATCTCCTTACTAAAATTAAAATTATGAAATATAAGTCCAGTTCTTAGACTTTGATTCTCAATCTTTGTAATGATATTAGCCAATAAATATATAGATATCGTTTCTAAAAAAGCTCCAATGACACCAAAAGTTAATGCCAAATAACTATATTTTCCTGATACTTTTAAATACCTACTATAGCTATTCCAAAGTTTTAGAATCATTATTATAAATGAAAAATATTATGTCCTTTAAATCTATTAACCAGATCAAATATAATTACATCGGAAGTACTTATTTTTTCAAATACTTTTTCTGATATTGAAAAAAATTGCTTATTATTTAGAGCAAATATTATTAAACTATATTTATTATTTTTGGGAATAGATTCATATGCTTTTAATCCTATTTGAGAAAATAAAAGTTCTTTATCTACATTTGGATCTACTATAGTAAGATCCATATTTTTCTTTTTTAAATTCTCTATTAAAAATAAAATTTGAGAATTCCTCAAGTCAGAACAATTCTCTTTATATGTAACCCCAAAAATCAAAACATTTTCTACGTTACGTTTTATTTTTCTATTACTTATTTTTGTCAATATTTGAGATAGTAAATATTCATGCATAAAATCATTGATTTTTCTTCCCGCAGCAATCAAGGAGGTTTTAAAACCGATTTTATTAGATTTATAAGTTAAATAATAAGGATCAACCCCTATACAATGGCCTCCAACTAAACCAGGCCTATATCTATGAAAATTCCATTTTGTAGAAGCAGCCTCTAAAACTTCATTAGTATCAATATCAAGTTTATTAAAAAGCATAGCTAATTCATTAACAAGGGCAATATTAATATCTCTTTGAGTATTTTCAATTATTTTAGCGGCCTCTGCAACTTTTATACTTCTAACTTTATATGTGCCAGCTTTAATGAATGATCCATAAAAATCATCAATCCAACCTGCGACTTCAGCATTTGATCCACTAGTTACTTTTACAATATTTTCTATTGTATTCTTTTGATCACCAGGATTTATTCTCTCTGGACTATATCCACAAAAGAATGTATTTTGTAAATCTAAAGAATTATATTCTTTCTTTGAAAATTCTTTTATTAATGGGATACAAATTTCTTCCGTAATTCCAGGATAAAAAGTACTTTCAAAAATAATAATTTGATTATCTTTATTTGTATTTTCAGAATTAATAATTTTTCCTATATTAACTGAAGCTTCTTTAATCATATTTAAATCTGGTTCCTTTTTACTATCAATTGGAGTTGGCACAGTTACTATAAAAATATCAACTTTTTTTAAATCCTCAACATTATTTGTAAATTCTAAATATTCGCCCTTAGTTAATTCTTCCTTTTGAAAAACAAAGTTTTTATCAAATCCCTTATTAAGTTCTTTAATCCTGTCTAAATTAAGATCATATCCAATAACTTTTCTACATAATCTATTATTACTTCTTAGACAATTTTTATTTTTTGCTATCTCTAAAGATAAAGGTAAACCAACATAGCCTAAACCTATAACAGCAACAATACAATTGTTTATATCTGGCAAGCATTTATTATCCAATGTCTAAAATTGAACTCATTAATTATAATACGCCATATACCAATCTATAAACTTTTTTATACCTTGTTCAATTGAAGTATTTGGTCTGTAATTAATATATTCTTGTAAATAAGTAGTATCAGCAAAAGTTGCTTCAACATCTCCAGGCTGCATATCATCTAATATGATTTCAGCTTTTTTACCTAAATTATTTTCAATTGCATTAATATAATCCTTTAATTTAGTAGGTTTGGAATTACCTATGTTGAAAATTTTATAAGGAGGAGGAGAATTATCAATATTTATATTACTATTATTATGAATTTTATTTTCCTCAGAAGACTTTTTTATTAATAGGAAAATAGATTCTATTACATCATCGATATAAGTAAAATCTCTAAGCATTTTGCCTCGATTAAATACTCTAATTGGTTTATTATTAACGATTGCTTTTGTAAATTTAAATAATGCCATATCAGGCCTTCCCCAAGGACCATAAACTGTAAAAAATCTTAAACCTATTGTTGGAAGATTAAATAGATGACTATATGAATAAGCGACAAGCTCATTTGACTTTTTTGTAGCAGCATATAAGCTTATTGGTTTATCAACATTATCCTTTTCTGCAAAAGGAAGTTTTTGATTACCGCCATATACAGAACTACTACTTGCGTAATAAAAATGATCAACATTATGAATTTTGCTTAATTCTATGATATTAAAAAAACCAACTAGATTAGATTTTATATAAGCCGATGGATTATCAATAGAGTATCTTACGCCTGCCTGAGCCGCTAGATGGATAACATGTGATATTTGTAATTTAGTTTCTTTAGATTTTTCAAAAATCTCACCTATTTCTTCAAAATCAATTAAATCAGCCTTAAAAAAATCAAAATTAACTCCTTTTATATTAGCAATTTTTCTTAATTCATTAACCCTGCTTGATTTTAAGTTAGTGTCATAATAATCATTTATATTATCTAAACCAATTACTGGAATATTATTATTTATTAGTTTTCTGCAAATATGAAAGCCAATAAATCCAGCTGCTCCAGTTACTAATGCTTTCATTTATAAATTAAACAATCCATTTAAATAAATCATATAACAATTTAAATAAATTATTTTTTTATTAAAAAATATTTTTAAAAAATTTAAAAGTTTATTTATAGTTAATTTTCAATATAAACTTTGCTTAGTTATATTTTGATTTTTATAATATATATATAATTCTTTCTTTTAATTGTATAAAAATTCAAAAATAATTCCTGTGATTTTATGTGGAGGTTCAGGCACAAGATTATGGCCAAAATCAAGAACTAGTCTTCCAAAACAATATTTATCTTTTGATGATAGTAGTCTATCCTTCCTACAATTAACATTAATGAGAATAAAAGAATTTAGTAACATTGATAAACCAATAATTATTTGTAACGAAGAGCATAGATTTATCACAGCTGAACAATTAAGAGAAATCGATGTTGAAGCCAAATGTATACTTTTAGAACCAGTTAGAAAAAATACTTGCCCAGCTATTGCTTTAGCAGCTTTAAGATCAATAGAAATAGATGAAGAATCTATACTCCTTATACTTCCTTCAGATCATTTAATTAAAAAGAATAAAGACTTCATACAAATAATCAAAGAATCCAAGATTTATGCCGATCAAGATAACCTTATTACATTTGGAATAATGCCAGAAAGTCCTGAAACAGGTTATGGGTATATAAAATCATCCTATTTAATAAGTAAAGAAAATCCAAATTGCTCTAAAGTTGAAAAATTTATTGAAAAACCAAATCTAAAATTAGCAGAAAAATATATAAAAGATAAACGCTTTACTTGGAATAGCGGAATGTTTCTTTTTAAAGCAAAAGTTATTATTAAAGAAATAGAAAAATACTATCCTGAAATTATTTCATCTTGCAAAAAAGCCATAAGAAAAAAAATTAATGATCTATATTTCGAGAAAATAGATGCAAAAGAATTTAATCAATGTCCTAGTATTTCAATAGATAAAGCTGTAATGGAGAAGACAAACTTAAGTCTTGTTATTCCAATAAATATTGGATGGAGTGATATTGGTGGATGGAAATCATTTTGGGAAAATTCAAAAAAAGACAATAATGGAAATGTATTATTAGGAGATGTAATTCAAAAATCTGGGAAAAATAATTTAATAAATAGCGAACATAGATTAGTTGTAGGATTAGGTATTCAAAATTTAATAATTATTGAGACAAATGATGCAATTCTTATTGCAAATAAAAATTATACTGAAGAAGTAAAAATTGTTGTAAATGAATTAAAAGAAAAATCGAGAATTGAAGTTGATGAACATAGAAAAATTTATAGACCATGGGGAAACTATTCTTTAATTGAAGAAAGCGCAAATTGGAAAGTTAAAAAAATTGAAGTCAAACCATTTTCCTCCCTATCATTACAAATGCATAATCATAGAGCTGAGCATTGGGTTGTGGTTGAAGGGAATGCATCCGTTGAAATTGGTGAAAATATATTTCAACTTAAAAAAAATGAGAGCTGCTATGTACCCATTAAAACAAAACATAGATTATCTAATAATTTTGAAAAACTGCTTATAATAATAGAAGTACAAAGTGGAAATTATTTAGGGGAAGATGATATTATCAGATTCAAAGATGATTATGGAAGAGATATGTAACAAAATAAATAAATAATATTTGTTTATATACTAATTTTTATTAATTAAAACTTTTTTTGAAAATTCTTATTACTAAAGTCAAATATCTCAAATCCTAAAAATATATTTTTAGCATTTGCATCATAAGTTAATGCAAATTGATAGGCTCTCCTAGATACTTGCAAGGATATCTTTTTAGTTGAAAAATTACCATAATTTTCTGATGCATTATTAATGTTTAAATAGGATTCATAATCTAAAATTAAAGGACCTAATAGCTGTTGACTAATCAAAATCTTTACTCTTGAATCATTATTAAAATCATCAAAAGAAAAGGGACTTTCTCCTCTTTTAGAAACAAATTCTGGAATTATAGAAATTTCTGTATAATCTAAAAAATAATTTTTTAAATTTCCGATAATATAAGTAGGTCCTAATGAAGCTGAAAATATATTTTGACTTCTATCATTGCTATATTCATATATTCCAAAATTAAAATTTGTTCTAAAAAATAAACCTTTATTTATTAATTCTGATGTGTATCGATAATCTTGATTATAAAAAGGATTTTGATCATTAAAATCAAAAATTTGATAATCATAATTTAGAGAAATATTAGAGCCATACCTTAATAAATTTAAAGGATCTACTTCATTTTTTATACTTTTGCCTTTAAAGTCGCCTATATCAAAAATAATTGAATAATCCTTTTTTAAATCTTTTTTATGATTACTATGTTTTGTTATTATCTTACCTCCATATGAACGATAAACATCATCTTTATCTATAGTTTTATATATTCCGAAATCAACTTTAGTTTTTTTAACGAAATGTTTTTTTTGTGAATTATTACAAATATCTTCTGAAAAATTACTTATAGTATTTTTTCTATAAAAAAGATTTCTAAGTAAATTTAATTCTAAAGAAAACGCATCATAAAAATTATTAGGATTTAAAGTCGTAAGATCAGTATCTATTTTCAATTGCCAATTTGATATATTTCCTTTTATTTTTGTATTTAATGCAAAATAATCAGAAAAGAATATATTTTTATTTACATTACTGCTTGTTAAGGCAGAATCCCTAGCCCTAAATGAATCTGATTTACCTAAAAATGCCCTTTGAACTAGAAAATATGGCTTAAAATTAATTAAAAAAGTATCTTTTAAATTTATACTTTTCAAATTTCTGATAAGGTAGATTCCATCCTTATCATCATCCTCATAAGCAATTCCCCATTTCAATAAAGTATCTTCTTTTTCATCACTTTTTAATATTCTTCTACCCAAGGGTATTGAAAATTTATCATCAAATTTAGCAATTGTTGAACTACTGGTAAGCTTCGTACTATCACCAATTATTTCACCATAGAATTGTTTGCTTCTGATAATAAATTGTGAATCTATAAATGGATCATTTGAAAAATCAATCAAATCAGCAGACCATTTATCCTTTTCCATAATTATTTTTTGGGATCTAAATTTCCATTTATTAATTTTAGAAAAATCAAACTTTATATTTTTCTTACTAATTTGATTTTTTGATCTTTTATTATTTGAACTTAATAAATCTAGTTCTACGGGATTATTAACAAGAATAGTTTCTTTATCTAAACAATAATTATATTTTTCAAAAATATTTTTATTAAAATTAAAATCCTTCTTCAAATTACTTAAATCTACTATTCCAAAAATATTATCTATAAATCCTTCAAATTTAACAAAATCATATTCTAAATAATCTGCTTTAAAATATTGATCTCCTTTTTTAAAAATAACTTTATCAAAAGCTTTCAAAATTCTATTTTTTTTATCGAATGAGATTTTATTTGCTTTAAATTCTCCATTATTTAAATTTACTATTACATTTCCCTCAGCATAATAAACATCGTCGATTAGGTATTGCTTATCTGACTCTATATCATAAGAATTTTCTAATTTACTTGAATTAATATTTGGATCATTAGCAATAAGCAATCTAGAAAAAAGTATATAGATTTCATTCAATTCTCTTGGTTCAATGCCAAATAAATTATTATTGTGCGATTTAATCTTTTCTTTTGAAAAATAATAATTCTTATTTACTATTTCCTTAAAATTTATTTTCTCCTTTTTAGATAACTTATTATCTTGACTACAATTAATTGAATTACAGTTTGATTTTAAAGGTTCAGCAGCTAATAATAAAACAGAAATAATTAAATAAATTATTTTATTATTTTTTTTGGTCAAATATTTAAATTTCTTTTTATCCAAAATATTTAAAAAGATGATCAGTAAATATTTTATAGTTTATTAAAATTTCCTCCAAACAGCTAATAGTTTTCCTTGAATTGATACTTCATTAAAATTAAGTTTAATTGGTTCATAGTTTGGATTAGCTGCTTCGAGAACAATTTGATTATTTTTTCTAAAAAAATATTTCAGTGTAGTACCTGATCCAGGGACCATCGCACTTACAATTGTCCCATTTCTAATTGAATTCTGATCATTAATTGGTTCCATCAAAACCATATCTCCATCAGCGATATAAGCATCCTTCATTGAATCACCATTAACTGTTAGAGCAAAGACTCCTTTCTTTTGCAGAGTATCAGCCAAGTCTAACTTCTCGTTAATATCTGTAAATGATTCAATCAAACCGCCAGCAGCTACTGAACCTAATATAGGAACACCGCCTTGAAGTATATCTTCAACGACTTGAAGTGTTCTTGCTTTACCTTCTTGCCAAGAAATATATCCCTTCTCTTGCAAATGTTTTAAGCGACTTTGAATTGGAGCTGGTGATTTCAATCGCATACCATCCATCATTTGCCTTATAGATGGGCTATGTTGAAATTTTTGTATATAATCTTTTATCCACTCAAATAATTCATTTTGAGCTTGAGTGAGATCTTCGAATTTACGCATAGAGAAGGTTTACTCTAATACATTTGTACCTATAAAGGGTGATTATTGCAAGCTTAAATGTGAATTATTCAATAGACAATTTCAAACCAAATACCTTTACTTTGCCGTAGCAAATAAATAATTAATAAATCAGGAAGTATTTAAATAAGAATAGAAGCAAGTAAGGCTTGCTGAGCATAAAGGCGATTTTCTGCTTGTTCAAAAATTCTACTTCCTTGAGATTCAAAAACTTCATTAGTAATTTCTTTCCCTCTGTATGCAGGTAAGCAATGTAGTACAATTGCCTCTTTTTTAGCAGCATTTAAGACTTCAGTGCTTAGAGTAAAACCTTTAAATTGTTTTGCTTTTAAGTCAGACTGATTTTCTTCCCCCATAGAGGCCCATACATCTGTGTAAATTACATTAGATCCTTTAACGGCTTCATATATGTCATTAGTAACAATAAGCTTGTCAGGGTTGTTATGAATTTGTAAAGCCTTATTTAAGATTTCTGGTTTTGGCTCAAAACCTTTTGGAGATGCAATCCTTATGTTAATTCCTAATAAGGCACCACACAGAATCAATGAATTTGCCACATTATTTCCGTCCCCTATATATGAAAGCGCAACATTATCGAAACTATTAAATTCCTCTAAAATAGTTAAATAATCAGCTAAAGCCTGACAGGGATGTTCAAAATCAGTTAAAGCATTAATTACTGGGATAGTAGACCACCTAGCATATTCCTTTAAATCTGATTGTTTATATGTTCTTATAGCGAGAACATCACAATATTTACTTAAAACTCGTGCAGTATCTTTAATTGGTTCCCCCCTTCCTATTTGTGAAGTATTAGGATTTAAATCAACTGTAAAACCTCCTAGGCGCGACATAGCGACTTGAAAGCTAACTCTAGTTCTTGTTGAAGCTTTATCAAAAATTAAGCCAAGAGTTTTTCCATTATTTGGGTAATAAGTAACATTGTTTTTATATTTTCTTGCCAATTCAAATATCTCGAATATCTCATTTCTAGTAAGATCGAGACTTGATAAAAAATTTTTTTTCACAATTTTTATAAAAGAGTAAAAATAGTTAAACCGGCATTTTTGTTTCAGATAATAATTCCTTAAGATCGTTCCCTTCAATCACCTCTTCTTCAAGAATTTTCTGAGAAATAGACTCCAATAAAGGTAAATTATTTCTAAGAATTTTTAAGGCCATTTCATGAGCATTATCAACTAGATCTCTAACTTCCTTATCTATTGCTTGTGCCGTTGCATCACTTACTGCTCTCCTTGGATTATTACCATTACCTAAAAATTGCCCGCCTCCCTGCTTGTCATAGGCAAGTGGCCCAAGGATTTCACTCATGCCAAATGTACCTACCATTTGTTCTGCGATATCCGTAGCTCTTTGCAAATCATTGGAAGCTCCTGTTGTAATTTTTCCAAAAACTATTTCTTCAGCAGATCGTCCTCCAAGTAAAGTAGCGATTTGCCCCTGTAACTCTTCTTTAGAATTTAGAAACCTTTCTTCAGTAGGTAATTGCAAGGTGTATCCTAAAGCACTCATTCCTCTTGGTACTATAGAAATTTTTGCGACTTTAGATCCTCCCGGCATTAAGTGCCCAACAATAGCATGCCCAACTTCATGATAAGCAACTACTTTCTTTTCATCATCTTGT
>CEUK01084858.1_pt1 | contig 10444 bp, 10 predicted proteins | sample 356451 | NCBI WGS metagenome assembly CEUK01 (sample SAMEA2622843, study PRJEB7988) | marine metagenome | isolation source: saline water (ENVO:00002010), including
AAAAATATCAAACCATAATCCCAGAGCCCCTCCATCATAAATTGAAGCCTCTGCTAAATTCTTTTGATAATTTCCGGGATGAAGCGGATCACTATAGGCCTTTAATCGATTTACCCACGTAATTAGTCTTTGAAGCACCTCCGGAACTGTAAAAAGAATAATAGTTACGAATGAAATTAAAACCAGTAAAATAATTCCAAAATGAGTCAATTTAACTCCACCAAAAATTAACATAATAAAACTTCCTCCCATTATAAGAGCAGCTGTTGAAAAATCATTTTTAACAATTAATGCACAAATAAAAATAATAGGGATAAAAAGATATTTTAGAACTACTTTAAAATCATGAAGATCTCCCTGTTTTCTGCTTAAAACTCTTGCAGTGTATATAATCAATGAAATTTTTGCGAAATCCGATGTTTGAAAACTTAAACCAATTAATGGAATTTTAATCCACCTTGAAGCATCATCAACATTATGCCCTGCGAGCATAGTATATAATAATAATGGTATGGTAAGAATTATTAAAATAAGAGAAATCCGAGAAAGATAACCATGCTTGATTTTAGAAACCTGGTAGGCAATAACAAAAGCACCCAGGAGAATTATTGCATGTTTTAAAACGAAATAAAAAAAGTTTCCTCCCCGCAATAAAGCCAGTTGTTCTGTACCAACATAAACAATTGGAATAGATAACAGAGCAAGAGATATAATTACACCCCAAATGACTTTATCGCCATATATCTTATTATAAATCTCCTGCATTGCTTTAGGACACTCCTTCCTTGACTCTTTTAATCACCCAAACAATGCTGAAAATCAAGAACAACAAAACACTAGAAGCAACGATGGTAACAAGGAGCTTCACCTCTCTACTTTTATCAGGTTTTACTTCATCCATAGCAACAATTATTTTATAAGCTTCTAACAGCTTGTTTAAAGGCATTACCCCTTTCCTCTAAATTCTCAAACATATTAAAACTTGCTGATGCTGGGGAAAGTAAAACCGTTTCTCCTTTATCTGCAATATAGTATGCCATTTGAACTGCTTCTTCCATCGAACCAGCATCCACAATCATATCGACTTTATCTAAAAAATTTTCAAATATTTTCGATTTATTGGTACCAATATACACAATCGCTCTCACTTTTTCTTTGGATAATTCCTGAAGTGATGAATAATCGATAGTTTTGTCAACACCTCCTACAATCCAGATTGTTTCTCTTTTCATTCTTTCCAATGCATACCATGTAGAATTTACATTCGTTGCTTTTGAGTCATTTATGTACTCAATACCGTGGACATTTGCCACAAACTCGAGGCGATGCTCAACGTTTTCGAAGTCACTGAACTTCTCTCTTAAGCTGTCTTTTCTTAAGTTTTCAACATTCTCCTTTAAGTTTTCAGCCATTGTATCACCAATGCTTAATTTACTCTGAAATTCAAAATTCCCCTTTGTCATGATTTAATTAAATTTATTGGTTTAGTTTAATTATTCCTTGTTTAAATTTTTCACCTCTATCCTCATAATTCTTGAACAAATCAAAACTTGCGCAAGCAGGAGAGAGTAATACCGTATACCCCTTCTTTGCCATACAGGATGCTTTCTGCACAGCTTCATCAGCACTGGTGGCGTTGTCAATCTGATCAACAAAATTTCCAAAAGCCTCATACAGTTTTTTATTGTCTTTTCCCAGACATACCATCCCTTGTACTTTAGACTTAACTAATGGAATAAGCTGGGAGTAATCATTTCCTTTATCCACACCCCCGGCAATCCAGATAACATTGCTACTAATGCTTTCAAGGGCATAAAAAGTACTGTCCACATTTGTCGCTTTTGAATCATTGATATACTCAACGCCATTAACATTCGTAACTCGCTCCATTCTGTGTGCAATAGGCTGAAAACTTCCTATTGCTTCTATAATGTTGTTCTCCTTAATATTTAAAGTACTCGCAACCATAGCAGATGCCATAATATTATAAGAATTATGTTTGCCTTTCAAGGAGACAACATCCTCAGATATCCTCAAAGGATTGTTTATATCTATATATAATGTTCCTTTTTCAATACCCGCACCTTTTCCATTTAACCTCTCAGAGGTAAATCCATAAGAACGACTCAATAAGTTTAACTGTTGAATTTTATTTACTATCGTTGTATCATCATTATTATAAATGAAAACCGAATGTTCATCGGAGTTTTTAATGATTTGAAACTTTGAATCAACATACTCATCAAAACAATTGTTGTATCTATCTAAATGATCTGGTGTGATGTTTAACAAAACCGATACATCTAATTTCAATTTATCCACTCCATCCAACTGAAAACTACTTAGTTCGAGTACATAAAAATCATAGTCACTTCTTGCTACCTGAAGCGCAAAACTTTTTCCAATGTTACCTCCAATGCCTACATTTAAACCAGAATGTTGCAAAATATGATAAACAAGAGATGTTGTTGTTGTTTTTCCATTACTCCCCGTTATCCCTATTAATTTAGCATTCGTATACCAGCTTGCAAACTCTATTTCTGAAACAATTAAAACACCTTTTTCGTTCAGCTGCTCAATTAAGTTAGTTGAGTTGGGTATTCCCGGACTCTTAACGACAAGATCTGCACTAATTATTTGCTCTACTGTGTGTTTGTTTTCCTCAAAAGCCACGCCTTCTTTTACAAGAACATCCTTATACTTTGAATCAATTACACTCTTATCGGAAACAAAAACATCATATTGTTTTTGTTTTCCGAGAACAGCAGCTCCAACACCACTTTCACCTGCACCTAGTATGACCAATCGTCTTTTCAATTCTTTATCTCAATTTTAACGTTGCAATGGCAAAAATTGCAAGCAATATCCCTACAATCCAAAATCGCCCTACGATTTTAGCCTCATGATATCCTGATTTTTGATAGTGATGATGCAAAGGAGCCATCTTGAAGACTCTCTTTCCAACACCATATTTCTTTTTAGTGTATTTGAAATAAGCCACCTGAACTATTACACTAACATTTTCCACTAAGAAAATTCCACATAAAATAGGTATCAACAATTCTTTTCGAATAGCAATAGCAAAAGTTGCAATTATTCCACCAAGCGCTAAACTTCCTGTATCACCCATAAATACTTGAGCCGGGTATGAATTGTACCATAGAAAACCAACACATGCTCCAACAAAAGAACCCATGAAAATAACCAGCTCACCAGTATCAGGGATGTACATAATATTAAGATATTCTGCAAAAAACACATTTCCAGAAACATAAGCCAGTATTCCTAACGCAACTCCGATTATAGCAGAGGTACCTGTTGCCAAACCATCAATACCATCAGTAAGGTTAGCTCCATTTGAAACTGCTGTAATAATTATGATTACAACAGGAATAAATACAATCCACCCCCATTTTTTGGCATCCAACCCAAGCCATTCAACAACATCTCCATAATCCAATTCATTGTTCTTGAAAAAGGGTATTGTGGTTGTTAAAGACTTTTCTTTAATTTTTTCAGAAACAGTATTATTCATTGAAACATTACTCACTATTGAGCTTGATTTTTGAGAATCAATGGACTTTTCAATAACTACATCATCACTAAAAAATAACATTGTACCAACAATAATACCGATACCTACCTGTCCTATTATTTTTGCCTTACCCTTTAATCCTTCTTTATTCTTTTTAAATACCTTAATGTAATCATCCAAGAACCCAATCAATCCAAGCCAGACAGTAGAAACCAAAAGCATTATAATATAAATATTGTCAAGCTTTGCGAACAAGACTGTTGGTATAAGTATTGCAGCAAGAATCAATAACCCTCCCATTGTAGGCGTTCCCGCTTTTTCAATCTGACCTTCCAGACCTAAATCTCTGACCGTCTCTCCAACCTGCAAGCGGTGTAGCATTTTTATTATTCTTTTTCCCAAAATCATAGATATGATTAAGGATAAAATAATTGCAAAAGCAGCCCGCGTTGTAATATACTGGAACGCTCCAGCTCCAGGGAAATTTAAATCGTTTAAGTATTCAAATACGTAGTACAACATTACTTTTGCAATATTTTAAATGAATTTTCCAATATTTCCACATCATCAAATGGGTATTTTACTCCATTTATCTCCTGGTACTTTTCATGCCCTTTCCCCGCAACCAAAACAATATCTCCTGGTTGAGCAAAAGTACATGCTGTTTTTATCGCCTCTTCTCTATCCGAAATGGACAAAATTTTTGCTAATTCAACCGGATCCAATCCCATTTTCATTTCTTTAATTATTGTTTCAGGATTTTCAGATCTTGGATTGTCTGCGGTTACAAATACACGATCACTTAAATTAGCCGCAATTCGGGCCATTAAAGGTCTCTTATCTTTATCTCTATCTCCTCCACAACCAACAACTGTAATTAACTGCTCATTTCCTGAACGTATATCTTTAATGGTATTCAACACCTTTTTTAAAGCGTCAGGGGTATGTGCGTAATCAACAATAGCAATTATACCATTAGTTGATTTAAAATGCTGAAATCTCCCTTCAACCGCAGACAAACTACTTAGAGATGTTAATACGTCCATCTTATCCTCTCCCAACTCCAATGCAGCTGCATAAACAGAAAGCAAATTATAAGCATTGAAAGAACCCACTAACCTTGTCCATACATCCTGTCCATCAATATTAAGATGAAGTCCTTCAAAAGAATTTTCCACCAACCTGCATTTATAATCAGCCATGGCTTTTAATCCATATTTTTTAACAGTAGCTTTCGTGTTCAGAACCATTGTATTACCATGTCGCTCATCAGCATTTGTAAGAGCAATGCTGTTAACAGACAACTCATCAAAGAATTGTTTTTTTGTATTTATATATGCATCAAAAGTTTTATGATAATCCAAATGATCATGAGTTATATTGGAAAACAATGCTAAATCAAAATTCAATCCTGCTATCCTGCTCTGATCAATAGCATGCGAGCTTACTTCCATAAAACAATATGCACAACCCCTATCAACCATTTTTGCTAAAAGCTTATTAATTGAAATAGCATCAGGAGTTGTATGCGTTGATGAAATAGTCTCTTCTATGATTCTGTTTCGAACAGTTGAAAGCATCCCTGCCTTTTGTCCCAGTTCTATGTAAAGCAAATACAATAAGGTTACAATTGTTGTTTTTCCATTAGTACCTGTTACCCCGATTAATTTCAATTTATCAGAAGGGTTATCAAAAAAATTCGAGGCAATAATTCCTAGAGCATGAGAAGAATTTCCAACCTTAACGTAGGTTATTTCATCTTCAATCTTTTCAGGTAATTCTTCACAGACAATTACTGTTGAACCTTTTTCAATAGCACCTTTAATAAATACATGCCCGTCCAGGTTAGTACCTCTTGTTGCAATAAACATGGAACCTGGTGTTGACTGACGTGAATCAAAACAAATAGAGTTAACAGAACGTTTGGCCTCACCTTTAAACTCCTCTATTCCAGACTTATATAACAAATCAGACAATAACTTCATTATCCCAAAATAATTTCTATTTGTTTTCCCTTTATTAGTTTGCTACCAGGACGCAAACTTTGTTTGACTACTCTTCCTTTTCCTGATATTTTTACTTTCAACCCCCTTTCTTCCAATAAGTAAAGTGCATCTTTTACGGTTAGACCTCTAACATTTGGAACATTATCCCCTGAATTTTTCAATGCTTTCATCTGCAATTCATTTTTTTTAATTTTAGCGGAAACATAAGTGTTTGATTCTGCCGGATTAGAGACAATATTTAACTTTTCTGAAATGGTTACCATTTCATTTTCACGTCCGTTTTTAGACTTTATATTAACAGGACTGTTTTCAATGGTCAACTCTGTTCTTAATTCTTTATCCAAAGCATAAACTCTATCTGAAATTTTTCTAAATACAGGAGCAGCTGTACTACTTCCATATATGCCATTTTCTCTAGGATTAGTAATTACGACAATGCAGGAATACCTGGGGTTATCAGCTGGAAAATACCCTGCAAATGAACTTCTGTATTTTTTCTTTGTTATTCCGGATGTACTGTAATTTGTAACGGCAGTACCAGTTTTGCCCGCAACCTTATAAAAAGAACCTCTGAAAGGTCTTTTTGCAGTACCATTTTTTACAACCCCCTCCAACAAGTCTTGAAGTTTAATTATCGATTCTTGCGAGCAAATTGAGGACTTAATAATTTGAGGTTGAAATAAGGTTTCTTTTTTACTCTCATCAACAATCCTTTCAATGAAAATAGGCTTTATTAGTTTTCCGTTATTTGCAACAGAATTATAAAATGCTAAAATCTGTAAGGGAGTTAATTTAGATTCATACCCATGTGATGTCCATGCCAAAGTTGTTCCATACCAATCATTATCTGAGGGTGACTTAATCATAGGCTCCGCCTCTCCTATTATATCAAGGTTGAGTTTATCAAGTAAACCAAAACTATACAACCTCTCGATATACTCCTCAGGATCATTTTTATAATATTTTTCAACCAATTTAACCGTTCCGACATTAGAGGATTTTTCAAAAACCTCACGAGCAGATAACTTTGCTCTCGTAAAATGTGAATCCTTTACTACTCTATCATACACTTTGTACTTTCCATTACCTATTGCAATATTTCTTTCTTCTAAATCCAATTGATGCTTTTCCAAAACAGCCATGAAACTTGCTAACTTTATTGTTGAACCTGGTTCTTCAGCATCTGCAACTGCAAAATTTCTTGCTTCGGTAAATTCACCTGTTGCAGTATCAATTAAAAGATTTGCAATAGCTCTTACTTTTCCTGTTTCTACTTCCATGACAACTGCACATCCATAATCAGCTTTATTAAAAAACAATTGATCTTTAAGTGCATTTTCAGCTACTTCCTGGATATTAATATCAATTGTTGAATACACATCAGCGCCATCCACAGATTCTTTAATTTTAGCATTATTGACAGGGACCCACACATTTGATTTTCTTCTCTGGAACTGTTCGCCATCAACCCCCTTTAAATAAGTATCATAAGCACCCTCTAAACCAAATGGTGCTCTTGAACCTATGGTTCTCGATGCCAAAACACCAAAAGGCTTTTTTCTTTTTGTATACTTGATATATGCCAAACCACTTTTTAACCTGCCTTGATTTATAAATGGAAACGTTTTCAGTTTTTGAAATTCAGGATAATTCAATCCTCTACTCAATAATAACCACCTTTCAGAACTCTTGTACGCGGATAAAATTTCTCTGTAATATTCATCAGAAGTTTTCTTTCCAATTAAAGACTCCAGGGAGTCCGATAAACTATGAACATACTTGTTTAGTGTATCTTCTTTAATTGCCGGGGAAGTAAGATCCAAACCAACTTTATAATAAGTTAAAGAAGTGGCCAGCAAACTACCATCTTTAGCATATAAATCGCCTCTTTTAGCAGGGAAAGTTCTCTTTTTAACTGTAGTGGTTTTAACATTTTCAATTACCTTATCCGTTTTAAGAAACTGAATATTTATAGTTGCCCCTATAATCAGCAAACTGAATGCTACTAATAAAAAAAAGAAAAGATAAACTCTTTTTAATATGTTTGATTTTGCTTCCAATTATTTATTTATTTTCTTTTTCCTGTAATTGAAAAGGAGGCTTTTCACTTTCCTTTAATCCTAACTTTTCCACTTTATTAACCACTTCATTCCTTTGCCCTTTTATGCTTACTTGAGTTTTAGTAATCACAAACTCATTGTTCTGATCATTAATTTTGTTTTTTATACTCCCCATATCTCGAACAGTCCCCTCCAGATAATAAGAATTCGTAATATATAGAACCCCCAAAAACGTAAGAAACAATATAAAAGGAAGGTTTTTGAAAAAAAACTTATCATTCAGACCAAACCATTTTTTTATTTTTAATCGCTCTTTCAAATCAAACTTTTTTTGCCACTCTCAATTTTGCACTTCTTGCCCTGTTGTTACTTTCTATTTCCACTTCGGTTGGAACAATTGGTTTTCTGGTAATTACCTTAAATGGAGAAAGCGAATTACCAAAAAAATCTTTTTTCTCTTCGCCAGAAAAATCTCCTGATCGCATAAAATTCTTCACCAACCTATCTTCAATTGAATGATAAGAGATCACCACCAACCTTCCACCAGGTTTTAAAACATTTATTGTTTGTTGGAGCATCTCTTTTAAAACTTTCATCTCGTTATTCACTTCAATTCGCAATGCCTGAAAAACCTGGGCTAAAAACTTATTATGTTTGTTTGGAGGAGCTAATTTTCTTATTACCTCAACCAAGTCACCAGTTCTTTTCAATGGATTGGAATCATGCACATCTTTAATTCTTCTCGCAATTCGACCAGCACCTTTCAAATCTGAATAACTCCTTAACATTCCCGCTAATTCTTCCCAGGAATATTCATCAATTATATCCGCTGCTGTTTTTTCAAACCCCTTCCCCATTCTCATATCCAGAGGACCATCAAATCGTATTGAGAAACCCCGTTCTTCAGCATCAAATTGATGTGAGGAAACTCCTAAATCAGCCAAAACACCGTCAACCTCAACAACCCGATACAGTTTTAATGAATTTTCCAGGTCTGAAAAATTTGAATGAATTAATGTCAATCGATCATCATCAAAATCATTCTCTATCGCATCCTCGTCTTGATCAAAAGAATACAAAGAACATTCTTCGGCTCTTCTTAAAATTTCCCGGGAATGCCCGCCTCCACCAAACGTAACATCAACAAAAACACCTCCATTCGAAACCTCAAGTGCATCAACGCTTTCCTTTAGTAGTACTGATTTATGGTATTGCATTTATTCGTCCAGGTTAACTTCTCCCATAACTTCTTCAGCAAGACCAGCAAAATCATTATCGCTCATATCTAATTCCGCATCGTACGCCGCCTTATCCCAAATCTCAATTTTGTTGCCATATGCAAATAGGATTAATTCCTTTTTAACTCCTGCATATTCCAACAAATTCTTTGGAAGATTAATCCTCCCAACACTATCCAATTCCAGTTGCGTCGCACCACTGATGAACTTACGGGCAAAGGCCCTGTTCTTTTTAACAAACTGGTTAAGGCTACTCACTTTCTCAGAAACAAATTCCCAATCATGTTTTTGGTACAACTCCAAACAATTTTCAATACCACGCTTGACAAACAGTTTCCCTTCGGCTTCTGAAGAAAATTGCTTTCGCAACCCTGAAGGAACGAGTAATCGGCCCTTAGCGTCAACCTTGCATTCATATTCTCCAATCAAATTTGTCATAACATTTCTACTGATATTATAAAAGTAAGAAGTTTTTTACCACCTTTTACCACCTTTTACCACCTTGTTAATAACTTAGGAACGAATATACATAAAGTTTGTTTCATGATATTATAAATATATAGTTTTTACTAGCATTTAAAGCCAAAATAAAAAAGTGGGAAATAGTGGGTGTAAATTGATTTGTTAATAAGTTTAAGGTCCGAATAGTTGTATAAAAACAGTCGTGATAAAAAATGATTCTAAAATCAAAGAATAAAATACTTTCTATCTTCAAATTCACTTTTTTCGCCTCTACAATTTGAACCCCACTTCGCTTTTACTATATTTGTTTTGATATCGATTGGATAAAGTATGGATTATAAGATTAAAGATGACGGTAAGTTCAAGTATTTAGAGGAAGGAGAAGGAGAGGTTATAGTGTTACTTCACGGCCTTTTTGGAGCATTATCCAACTTCAAAGATTTATTCGAACATTTTAAAGAGAAATATAAGGTTGTAATTCCAATGCTTCCTTTATACGACATGCCTGTTGCCACTACTGGAGTAAAATCATTAGCCAAATTTGTAAAAAAATTCATCGATCACAAAGGTTATGAAAATATAACGCTTCTCGGAAACTCTTTAGGAGGTCATGTTTCGTTAGTTTATTATGCCAACTGGCCAGAAAAAGTACACTCTATGGTTTTAACAGGTTCGTCCGGATTGTACGAAAATGCATTTGGAAACCAATACCCAAGAAAAGGAGATAAAGAATATATCCGTGAAAAGACAGCAAAAACTTTTTATGATCCTGCTTTGGCAACCGACGAATTGGTTGACGAAGTGTTAAGCATTATTGGAGATAGAAGTAAGTTGATTAAGATATTGGCACTGGCCAAAAGTGCTATCCGTCACAACATGGAAAAAGAACTTCCAAACTTTAATATACCCGTATGTTTAATCTGGGGAAAGCAAGATATTGTTACTCCTCCTGAGGTTGCTGAGGATTTCAATAGATTAATGCCAAACGCTGAGTTGTTTTGGATAGATAAATGTGGACATGCTCCAATGATGGAACATCCTGAGGAATTTAATTCTCTTTTAGAGCCTTGGCTAAATAAAGTAAGAGGATAAAGAAATAAAAAATAGATTATTTAAAAGCAGCGAATTTCGACTGCTTTTTTT
>CEUK01003487.1_pt1 | contig 10427 bp, 11 predicted proteins | sample 356451 | NCBI WGS metagenome assembly CEUK01 (sample SAMEA2622843, study PRJEB7988) | marine metagenome | isolation source: saline water (ENVO:00002010), including
ATTTAATCTTAATGACTCTGTATGAGTCTTATTTGGACTCTCAGAGTAGGTATATGGATAGGGATTAGATTAGGTATGAAACTACTACTTTAGAGTGATTAATTTAGTTAAAGCTTATGGGTCCATATATTAGGGAGAGCCGAAGCCCCAAGCGGAGGCGATCCCTCACTGAGTATTACTATCGAGAAATTCTTTTTAAAAGTTCGTATATTATGTCGTATTTTGTCGATCTCATATTCAATGGTGGGCTTAATTCTTTTTCTTTTGCTAAATCGAGTAGCGTCTTTTTATTCCAAGTATCCAGCTCGTTCCATATTCGACTTTTATTCCATACTCTTTTGTCTTTACTTTCTCTTCTTTGTTTAAGCCAATTTTCATCTGCCATCCACAATTTATATCCTAAATATGCAATAAAAAGAAGGAAGAACCAGAGCATGACGATCTCCCAATTAGCAAAAAGCTCGTAATATTCAAAATACCCATCAGCATCTATATGTGGTTTGAACTCCATGTACTCTCTGAAGCTCAGATCCGTACTAAAAAGGTGGCCAACAGTTATAAGAAAAGGTGGTGTAAATGTAAGAAACCCAACTGCCACAAAGAGGATCCATAACGAGGCGAAAAAATCATTAGTCCAATACTTAAAAGCTTTACTCCGTGCCTCTACGCGCCTGTATTCTTTGTTGGATTTTTTTTCCTCCAGAGCGATAAGGTTCGATATTAAGTCGTAATTCTCTGGCTTATTTCCTGTTGTACTTGTTTCGCGCGCCATATTATCTCGTTAAATTTTTTACCATCCACTAATCAACCCACACAGATTTAGCCTAGCAAACTTCTTTGGTTTTGCACCCAGTCATTTTGCCCTTATTAAACCATAATCTGAACAAATCGCATTCACAATTTAGTAATAAGTTGAGACCTCTAGCAATAGGAGGTTTCTGTGTCAGATAGTTTGGTGTTTTTGAGTTGTTTCTTTAAGTCAGTTGGATCTAGTTCAAGCAGTAAATTTTTTAGTTTAATCCTCACAGCATTAATTGTCCTGCTTTTCATTTTTAATATCGAAAGTGCAAACGCAGCAGTAACGGCAAGTTTTGAAGAAAAGTGCAGCTGGACAAGCTCGAATGGCAAAACTTTTTCAGCTTCCAATTGTCATATCTCCCTTGGTCGCCCAACTGTTTATCCATGTGTATTGAGTAATTATGCGGCAGCTATTGATATAATTTTCCCAGGCGGGGCGCATTTTGAAATCGTGGAATCTTGTAGCGAGCATGGTAGTCCATACCAGGTCAATGGAACTGCCGCCTTTGACTGCCCTGCGAAAATTAAAGGTTATAGACACAACATATGTTTAATGAATGGGGAAATCTTGCAATACCACACGAAAGGAGGATGTTGTTAGAAATGAAAAGCAAGCCATTTATCCTGATTCTATTCTTCTGTATTCAAGCAGCATTAATTATTCCAATCTCATATCTTGTCTACACTAATTGGCCAGACTCTGGTCACTGGACTAAGGTTGGCACCCATTCTTTTGTTGATACCCCTACTTACTACGTCGATTTACAGAGCCTTAAACGCCAAGGTGATAAGATGTATTATTGGGAGTTGACCGATTTTAACACGGGAACTCGACCAGTGGATGATTGGGGTGACACTCTTGAACACGTTGGCGGTCGATATGAAGATGCCATCTATTCAATGAAGCGTCATCACGAAGCAGATTGTGGGAGCTTTAAAATTAGAATTCTCTCGGTTTCATTCTACGAAACCCAAATGGCATTGGGTACTCCGCAGTATACAATAAATGATCCACCAAATCGGTGGTTCCAATATGATAAGCAAACTTCAAGTCAAGGTATTATCCCTGGTTGGTTATTAGATGCTCGTGATTGGATATTGGGTTTGGCCAGAGGTTCAGGTGATGTACTCAAATTTGTATGCGAACAAAAACCAACCGTGGAAGGTAATAAGTTGTCTTTTCAAAACTTTTTCCGTCTCAAACCCATTATAAAAGATAATGAGTTTTCTCCCGAAAATCTTTTGCGTCTCAAGCAAAGTGCGAATGGTAATACACAGCAGCTGTTTCACATTTCTGGTGACAAAGAAGTATTATTAAAAACGGTTCATCTTCCCGACTCAATAGCTATGCAGTCAAAAGATATAAATAATGACGGCGTTAACGAAATACTCATGACAGAAAGTTCGAAGGGAAACTGCTGTTCCCCAACATTGAGCTTCTATTATCTAAATAACCAAAATGATTTACAGATGTTTAAATTTGAGAACTGGGAAGCTTGGTCTGGTTGGGATGATATAGAGTTTAAAATCAGCGGCGATCATGTCGCTATGACGAACATTCGAAAAAATTCTGGCATCAATACGAATCTAAACTGGACGAAAGTTTCGTATACTTACGATGGGATCAAGGTATCAGACGCTTTGATTACAAAGATCCCTGAAATGAAATCTATTAGTGAGATACGATCATCTCAATTTGAAATGCAGGATAAGGTCAGCGATCAACTAGCACTGACTTTTGATTTGAACGCGGATGAGGAGGCTGAAACAATTATATGTGAATATTGGGAACGATGGGGTTCGTTTTCTACATGCAACTTGAGTTCCCCAAATAACGAGATCTCACAAGTATTTCCTGATGCAGGAAAGCGTATAGGAGTACTCGCTGAAAAAAGAAATGGATGGCATATGCTAGTCTCGGATCATAGTGACCGCTGGTCTTTTGATAATGCTCTCCAAAAGTATACCCGTGAAAAATAGGTTAAATTTACTGAATATAATTTTAATTATTCAAATAAGTCAGTATGCAAAATAAAGTCCCTCCATTAATTGACCCAAGCCTATCACTTAAAGGTGAGACAGCTCGTAAGTCTCTTATCTTTCTTGATCAAATGGCTTCATGGGAAAAATCAAATAAACTAAGACAGCGCAGCCTAAAAGAATCTGACCTGAAATCACGAGAAGCATCTGCAAAAATACTTTGTGCCAATTTAATTCAATTCTGGAAGCGAGACCCAAAAGGGACGTTTGGCATTCTCAGAAGTAAAACTTGGTATGCGAATAATCGAGTTGAACTTGGCCCATACGTAACCCAGAAAAGCATGATCGGGTTTTTAGAATTCCTTATTGAACGAAACTTAGTTGAGAAAGTATCTGATGGACGAAAACATCCTGATGCTAAACAAGGTATCCCAACACAAATAAGAGCTAACCAAGGTCTTATTGATTTTCTATTGCAGGGAGATGTGAGTCCCTTTGATATTGAGAATACTTATCCTCAAATAGTTTTAAAGTCAGACAAGCGATCAGGAAAAGAGATCATTGCCTATAAAGAAACTGATTCTACTCAGGCAATGGATGGTCGGATTACTGATATAAATAAAGTGCTACTGAACCATTGGGCTGACTTAGAAATTCCACAGTCAGATTTTATTGCACTTCAAGACAAAGGCATCCATTTACAAGAAACACTTTATCGTCGTCGTAAACTTCATCGTGTTTTCAATAATGGTATCTTTGAAGATGGTGGTCGCTTTTATGGAGGTTGGTGGCAGAGTATTCCAAGTAGGTTAAGACCATTCATAACAATCAATGGTAAACCAACCGTTGAACTTGATTACTCCACAATGCATCCAAGAATGCTGTACGCTGATATTGGAATGGAGTGTCCTGAAGATCCCTATAATGTTGGCTTTAATTCTGATAGACGAGATCTTGTAAAGAAAGCATTCAATGCACTCATCAATGCAAGTGGTCGTATCGAGCCATTCAAGAATCCAGAAAATGGCCCTGTGTTTGATGAAGATGAAATCGGAATGTCATGGAAGAAGTTTCTAGATCATATCAAATCCTATCATCCAAAACTGAAGGATCTGTTTGGAACAGGTATCGGTCTGAAATTTCAGAGAAAAGATTCAGATATTGCTGAAGCTACGATGCTTCATTTTACCAAAAGAAATATACCGATTCTTCCAGTTCACGATAGTTTTGTTATGCATCACGGCTATGAAGATGAATTGCGTAAAGTGATGGAGAGGGAGTTTGAGAAGAAAGTGGGAACCTCTATCCCAATTAAGATTGAACGAATCACACCTGACCAAAAAGCTATTCGAAGACAGCATGACGCTGAACGGGGACTTTATGTCAATTATAATCCAAACGATGAATTTCATGAACTCTCAAACGAGTTCGATATGATCTTTGATACCGATCACGAATACGGGGAATATGAGAAGAGATTAAGTTTGTTTTGGGCTTATAGGGCTTCTGGCTCAGGGTAATTCCTTTAGGAAGTATTAAAATAAGGCGGATTATTTAAGCACAAGCGAACCAAAAGCATGGAGGAGATATTATCATCTATAGTTTTATCCCATCCAAAGATACTTGCTTTTCTTTTTTTGTTTCCTGGATGGGTTCTTTCTTTCCTGATTTTGCTTCTTGTGTGTTCAAGGAGCAGAGACCAACTAATTTAATTAGAGCATCTTTCATCCCAGCCAAAGACCAAAAGTTGGATGGTTTATCGAAATACTCATCTATTAATATATTTCCAGTATTAAGTAACTTCATCTCTATGAACTTATCATTCTCATGGATACTTAACATATCGTTAACTTTCTCAGCAGTCACCTGCATCAAGGTTCCAAGTGTTGAGGAAAATTTCTTACTCGGCCCAACTTTCACCTGAAGCGCTTTCCCATTCCATTCAGCATTAATTTTTTTACCTTTTAAAGCGTCGAGGTTATCAACTTTGCGTGTATTAATCTGGAACATTAACGCTCCTTCTTTACAGTTTTCAGTTGTATTAAAAAAACCAAGCCATCCAGCTTTGTTGATATTTCCCTCAACCTTTGCATAGAAAATACCCCCATCTGTATTGTATCGAGCAACTTTCCAATCAGGATGCCTTTTCAAAAGTTGTTCACGTTCCCATTTTGCTTTTGCCTCATGATTAAAGAAACATTTGCTTCCATAGCGAACTTCATATGGAAGACATTTATATTTTGGGTCCGATTTTGCATCAACAAACTTTCCAACCATTCCATCCCTTGCTTGAGTCACAACCTCAGTAGCATTACAGCGCTCATCTATTAATGCTAATGCCGCTTCTAAATTTGAAATATCAAAATTGACTCTCATGTCTTCGCCAAGTCTGATATTGAAATCCGTTATATCTTTATTTTTAACAGCGTTAAAAAATTGAGATTGATCCCACTCCTCTAACCACGCACGATTACCATTATTTCCAAACAGCCATTTGGTTTCACCGTTTATTTCAAATCCAATCCATTTAAATGGATCCAGGCTATCTTCGTGATGATATTTAACCTGACTGTACCAGTTTGTTGAGGGCTGATGCTCAATTCGAAAGCTTCGATCTTTATAGGCAGGGTTTGATGCGACTATGTAGCAGCTCTTATCTTTGACCCCACCCTTAACATAGGCTGACCATAAACCAAATTGGCCGATTAGCTTTTCATCACTGGGTACTTTGTTTTCGCTTACACTAATGGCATGAGGACCTTCAGAGGCCTTAACCAACGGGATGGGATTATTTGGATATTTAAAAAAGGAACTTGCGGCATAGAAGACACCGCCTACTACGGGGAGAGCAAGGACTGCAACACAAACAGTAATTAGGCGTGATTTAAGGGGCCTGTTTTTTGGACCTGCCGAGACCCTTTTCCCAAAATAAGAAGCATTAAGACTTTGTTCTTTATTTAATTTTTCTGTTTCGGATTTGTTTTTACCCTGGCCTTCAGTTTCACTCATGTCAGCCTCCTAGATAAGCAATGCCGTTTCCAGCATGAAAAAATATAAAGAGGACTAACCACGCCAGTATAAAAGTTATGGGATTTAAACCTGACACATAGACCCCCATTTGGTAGAGGCGTCACTTTATTATGGAATTGTGCAGAGGGATTGTTCAGATTAAGGTAAGATTAGGGCAACACAATTAAGAAGACTTAGAAATAATTAGAGTAGCAAGAGTCTAGGGTTATTTTCCACACTACTGAGAACAGGAAAAGACAATGAAAATATTATGCATAATATTTTTTAGTATGTTTTTCTGGAGTTTTCCCCAGCCTGTAAGTGCAGAAAAATTAATAACAATTAAAGGAATAAATATTGAAATGAGTTTGTCTCAAGTCATAGATGTTCTTAAAAATAAAGGTTTCACGAGCGACCCTCCATGCGTGGCAGCTGGAAGTGCTAAAGACGAACATTGTCTTTTTTGGAATAACGACCCTCATAATAGTAAACGTTTTTATCCTTATAGGTATATACAATTAGCAGTCATTTTATTTGCAAATAAGTTTTAATTGATCGCAAAGACTTTACGTGTTCGCTCGACACCAGTTAAGTGGTTTCTAACCACGGATGATCAATTGCATTTAGAGCTATCTCTCTAGCTTTCAAAGAGTGACCTTCACCATAAGTTTCTGACAAAAAAAGTGGATAGAGGAGTTTACCTAAAGTGACCTGATAGTAAACTCACTTTCACTCTTACTTTCTTTGATTTCATTGTGTTTCCAGATGCTGTATCACAATAGTGATTAGTCTGTGTCACATTTATGATGGTTAATACCGATGTTACTAGTTGGAGAGGAAGAGGAAGGTTACCTTTGAAAACATCCTGCGGTTAAGAGTTTTCTGTAATTGCGGTGTTTCAGACAGCAACCATTCCTGTTGTTGTATAGAAGTTACGCCCGTTGATAACAGTTGGATCACACCACTGAGGTTTATGGTACCTAGTTTATTGTTTTTGTAGAATGGGAGAAGAAGACTAGGTACCAAAGGGAAGATATAATCTTCATCTGGTTACTAGTTTAATAAGTGCTGGTGAGAATAGTCACACACCAAAAGGTCCTAGTAATACATAGAGAGTGTACATTTAAAATATTTTTAAGATTTGGCTGGGTAATAGTAATCCTGTTCACCTATTAACTCTCTATAACTTTGTACTTCCTTCCTTCTTTCTATCTCACTTTCAGAGTATTTATCTTTAAAAAGTACATCAATCATGAAGTCTCTGTCTGTTCTTAATAAGTGAGTAAAACCAGTTAGATCTAATCCTTCAAAACCTATCTTAGTTTCTTTAACAATTTGATTGAACAGCTTAAGGCCTATCGTATTGCAGGCAGTTTGCATGACAGATCTAAGATCACCTTCATAAACACGGTTAATTAGAAAACTATCATGTATTGCAAGTACAGGTATGCCTTGGTCAGTAAAGTGATTGATAATGTATTCAGCTATCTGTGCATCTATATGCATCACAGAGAACGTATTAGAACTGAAGAAGCTAGATTGAATGGGTTCATGTTTTTTAACAAAGCGATTTAAAATATCTTCTAAGTCGTAACCACCTTCTGTGAACCAGCCAAACTCTTCTCTGTCTGTTGTTCTAATCTTATATCTAAGTGCCTTTAGTGCTTGTTTTCTACTTTCCGCATTAACAGAAACTAAAACTATCACCTTTAATAAACTACGTATCTCATCACTCTGTTCAAAATCATCTAAGAGATAGGGATCTGTGCCTATGTCATTCCAGTAATCAATACCTGCAATGGCATAAAGCAGAACCATATGTATGGCAGAGAAATCTATCTCACATGTTTGTGCCCTATCTAACTGTATGCCAGAGCGATAGGCTTTAGGTGTTCTCTGCCACCAGCCTCCATAATATCTTCCGTTCCATTCAAATGAGCTCTTGTTATAAATCCTGCGTACGAACTTATCTGACTTATTGATTTTAAAACTGCGTCCATCTTTAAGCGGTACACCTTCAGATGGAAAGTCAGGATGATCTATGAGTGTTTTATGCAGAAGATTATTATAGGCAGTTAGGTGAGCACGATCTTGAATATTCTCTTGCGTATCTATGTATTCAATATCCTTCTTATCTTCATCTCTCTTAATAATACATTCAGTGTTTGGGGCACGTGCTATTAGATGAGAGTAAGCCTGCAAGTCTTCTAATAGTTTTAATGTTTTATCAGTAGGTTTAATCCTCGTTAATCTTGATATCCCACTAGTTCTATCAATAAAGCCTTTATGTAACTCTAGCCAATCACCTTCAGCTAAGTCTCGAATGAGATTTATAAAACCTTTACCAATGCTGTGGCTATTGTATCTGGAATGAGGTTTGTAATGGCTGTTAGCTAAAGACACTGAAGTGTACAGATCAGGGTCAGTTTGGTGATTGCTAATTAAGTTAGCCAGTAAGACTTGCAGTTGAATAAGTCTCTTATTCTTGTACCCACCAAGTTCACAAGCATCATAAAACTTATCTGCTAGTTCAGCATGTACGGTTAGATTTATGTCCAGTACATATGAATGATCTAGTACGTTACGTGTCATTCCATTCCTTTCCTCAACTACCCCTACATATAACCCTTTAATACTTAAAGGGGGTTATATTAGGGGTAAGAGACGATTCTTAATTACCAGACATGGTATCTAAAAAAGTAATTAAAACTAACGACAACAAGTAAACAACTTCCCATTCCATTACCTAATCTCCTATGCGTGTGCACTCATGCTCTTTCTTTCCTTGTTTTATGTGAAAGGAAAGAAAGAGCATTAGAGTGCACACCACCTAATCCTCCCACAGCCTTTCATCTCTGCAACTAACACGGAGCATGAAAATGCATGTTGATTTAGAAAACTTAAAAAGAAGAGTTCGTGTAAATGAAGCACGAATAGAAGCGCTCACTCACATGGGTTTAATACCTGATCCCATGCAAAAACTATCTGACATAACAGATCGTGTGGTGAGTGTTTTACAAAATGACAGGGCTGTAAATGAAACAGCTTTGTCTTAAGCAACAGTGGCTCTATCCGACTGACAGTATCGTGAGACTATTTCCACGTAATGATGAAGCTAGACGTATTCTAGAAAAAGAGAGTCATCACTGGACTGTTAGGCCATTACCGCAAAATACAAATGACATTGAAAAGCATTTGTTACTCAAAGGCTGGATTGTCGTGCGGTCAATGATTGGAACAAAAGAGGCAGACGATAAGTGGGTACATGTAAGTAGAGACAACAACTTCTATGTAATGCTCTATCAAGATGCAGAGCCATACCACTACGGAATATTTCCAACTAACTTATTAAAACGAAAAAGGATTTAGAATATGTCAAACACACGTTTTTACTTGAGCTGTCCCTATGCCGAAAAAGATGACTGTAAGGAACTTGGAGGACGTTGGGACAACATTGAACGTAAATGGTACGTGCCTAGTGACTTAGACAGAGAAAACTTCAGGCGGTGGTGGCCTGACAATGTAACGGATCTAAGTGACTTCTTGGGAAGATAATATGGATGATGATTTTGATGAAGAAGATGAAACAGATGAGTGCACGTATGAAGAAGCAAAAGAAACGCTTCAAGATTATGTCTCGGTTGTAAAAGACTTCCGTGAATGTGACGAAAAGGAGTTTGCTTGGATGTTTAAGAAAGGAAGAGAACCTGATGTGGTTGGATATTTATTTCTAGCATATGACGCTAGATTAAAGATTGTTCATTAGGCTAGTTGATGGGCCACTTGTATTCGTCAGGTGGCCCAGTTTCATAGAACCATGGCGCAAAAGAAAGAAACTATTACCCTGTCACCATATGTAAATGTTTAACTTTGCTGAGAGACCAATAAAGGATATTTTTGTTGCATCTCAGAAATATGGCAATCTCTTTGGAAAGGGATGGGTAGCTAAAAATATTTCAAGCGAGGACGAAAAGATGTTTTTTAAAATCAAAAAACTTACACTAACTGCGGCAAAGTGGAGATTTTTAATCGCATTTTTAGTCTTTGTGGTTCCTTTTTCAACAATAGCAGAAGATGTTCTTTACTGTACTGGAGAAGTCGCTGGAGGAATCATGTTCAAAAATGGGAAATGGAAAGGAATGCGTTTCAATGTGGATAGGTTTACGCTCAAGTTCTCAGAAAATTGGACTCGTGCTGAGTTGGGCGGCCGAATAGCCACTGGTTTTTTTATGAGGTGCGATAGAGGACCAGACGTTGGAGTGGATTTTTTAACCTGTACCAGTCCAATGGAACATTTTGTTTATAATAAAGAAAACAGAAGATTCTCGTGGGTAAATAATAACGTGCTTGCTTACGCTTTTGAAAAAGGCGAACACGGACAAAATAACATAGGCGTTTTGGCGGGCACCTGTGAAAACTTTTAACTATTTAGCTTATATAAAAGCCATTACTTATGCAAATAGAGCACAGCTGTCTGCAATCACAAACCCTAACACACCCACAAAACTGGTTAACACTTCTCACACCTCATCTGTGTGACACCTCAACTATACATATCCCGTACACCCCACATGGACCATGCACTGGGTATGCTTTAGCTAAAGTGATAGTCCTCTGTGAACACATAGCTGTCTGGCTGA
>CEUK01107853.1_pt1 | contig 10426 bp, 8 predicted proteins | sample 356451 | NCBI WGS metagenome assembly CEUK01 (sample SAMEA2622843, study PRJEB7988) | marine metagenome | isolation source: saline water (ENVO:00002010), including
ACTTCATTCAAACCATGAGTAATGGAGTTGAAATTATGGGCACGATTACAAAAAAATGTTTTGTAAAGAAATTGGGTACCACAAAATTTAAAATCATACTAACACAAGGACTTAATCGGCAAATTAGGAGAATGTGTGAATCTTTAGGCTACAGAGTAATATCTTTAAAGCGTGTAAGAATTATGAATATTAAGTTAGACATACCTACAGGAAAATATCGGAAATTTACTAAGAAAGAACTCCAAGTATTAAATGGATTACTCGATAACTCTTCAAAACATTTTCATAATGAATAAACCCTTTTCTTGCTAAGCCGTCTGCAAAAACCATTGTTATCCATATAGATAAAAATCATCTCTTTTCTTTGTAGATAGAGACTTTAATACAAAAAGGAATAACACGTTAAGACATCCTAAAAAGCTAATCTTTCCAAAGATTTGATAAAAGGTTTTCAAAAAAATATCTTGTTATTTGAAATTCTTGATATTTAAAATTAATTTTTTCTCTTAAATATCATTTTTATTTTATAAAAAGAATCTTTTTTTAGATTTTTATTAAAGTAGCATTCCCATTTTTTAATTCTATTATTCTGTCAAAGTTATTAAATTCGGAAACTCTGTGAGTTATTGAAATTATCGTTATTTTATTTTTTAAATTATTAAGCGAAGTTAATAAACTTTTTTCTGTATCCTTATCTAAAGCGCTAGTAGCTTCGTCTAAAACTAATATCTCAGCATTTTTATATAATGCTCTAGCAATACCAATTCTTTGAATTTGTCCTCCACTAAGCAAAATTCCTCTTTCACCAATTTCTGTATAAATACCATTTTTTAAGTCTTCAATAAATTTTTCAATTTTAGCTATTTTTATAACTTCTAAAACTTTAGCCATATCGATTTGCTCATTTGAAATTCCTAATGCAATATTCTCAAGAATTGTTCCCTCAACAAGAAAAATTTGTTGAGGAACATGTGCTATTTTAGATCTCCATGAATTTAAATATTTATCATTTTTATTATTAAGCAATTCAATCTTATCAATAAAAATATTTCCTTTATCAGGTTTTATTAGACCCATTAAGATATCAACTAATGTACTTTTCCCACAACCTGTTTTGCCTACAATTCCAAGATGCTCTCCTTTTTTTAAATCAAAATTAATATTATTTAAAACATTTTCTCTATCTTTAGAATATCGAAAAGTCAGATTTCTAATTTCTATGGTTTTATGAAAATTAATTTTTCTACTCAATTTTTTGAATTTATGTATTCTGAATTCTTCTTCACGATTAATTACTTCAAATATATCTCTTACATAAGCACTATTTGATTTGATACCGGAAAGTCCATGAAATATAGATTGCATTGAAGGAAGTATTTTCTGAGCTGCTAAAGCAAATATTCCTACTAGAGGAATAATGGCTTCATTTCCCTTAATTAAAGTTAAAGTTAATAGTGCGAAAAATATAAATCCAATATTTTCAAGAATAAATCTTGGCGAAGCAGATATAAATCTATTTTGTGCTAATTTATATCTCATTGAGTAATCAAGATTTTTATATTTTGCTAAAAAGAAATCTTGATTTGAGTTTATTATTACATCTCTAAATGAACCCAAAACATTCTGAATGAGTCTAAGTTGTCTTTCTCCACTTTTTAAAATAAATTCACTATTTTTTGATAAGTAAGATTTTTTATTTAGAAATAAACAAAAATAGATTATTCCAAATAATAAAATAGAGATTAATGAAATTTTAAAATTTACGTAACATAATCCAGCGAAGATTATACTTATTATTATTATTGAACTGAATATATTAAATATGTAATTAAGTACATTTACTAATCCTGTAATGCAAATACTTAGCTTGGTAAGAACTTTACTAGTATTATCTTTTACATACTCGCTATATTCTCTATAAATAATATTTGAAAATACTTTACAGCTTACATCACTAGTAATTCTGGAAGAAATTATACCGTTTAACCATAAATTTAATAATCTTATAAAGGCTGTAAAAATGCAGCTAATAATAAATACGATAGTAGTTATTGATGATATATTTAAATCGCTTAATTTTAAGAAATTAACTATTCTGTAAATTAATAATTCTTGATTTACCTGTAAGGGATTATTTATTAATGTAAGAAAATTTTTCAATAATAATAGGTTGATAATTTCTGATAATCCACATATAAACATTATGGATAAAAGAAATAAAACTTGCCTTCTTCTTTTAGAATTAATATTTTCCCAAATAAGTTTTACAATATCTAATAATGTTAAATTTCTATTTAATTTTAATTTCATTTTTTCACCAGTTTAAATCTTTTTCATAACCTGTTTTTATCAAAGTATCTCCAAAGAGTTCTTTGCATCTTTTCTTTTGTTTAGGGTTCATTTCTTTTTTCCATTCCCCAATTTTACCTGATCGGAAATTAGAAGATAAACCCCACGGCAATATACTAGAAGAGGTTAAATCTTGTGTTTTTTTACCTCTGCATTCTTCAACAATTTTATTTATATTTTTATCAGTCATTTTTATCTCGTAAAAATCTAATACCTTCTTAAATTCCTTTGCTGTATTTAACTTCATATCTTCAAATTTTATAATTATTATTTTTTCAGGATATTTTTCTTTATTTGCAAGCCATCCTAATATCCAATTTTTGTAAGATCTATTTACTAAATCAATGCTATGATCTACGGCTTTTTCAAAACCTAATGACTCATAGTTTACAAAGTCATAGGCATCTTTAGGTTTAGGATATTTTATCAATCTATAATATCTCGAAAGTACAATATCTCTAATATCTCTATGAACGACTACTATTTTTTCTACTCCATTTCGAAATATACATTCTAGGAAATCTTTATCTGGATTTAAATGAGTTTTGAAAAGAGAATATCCGTATTTTGGTACTTTACAAAATGCAGAATCACATATTCCTTGCGAGTAAGCAATATCATATGGCATTGGCATACCCCTTGTGAAATAACTTGGAACTCTTGCTAGAAGATTTTTCATCCATGTTGTCCCTGACAAAGCCATCCCCGCTATAAAAATAATTTTATATTTATTTCTATATATTCCAAAACGAGATTTTTGATCTGCTATAAATCTTTTTAAGTAATAATTTACAGTTACAAAAGCTTTATTTGGATTAATTATTGCAAGTTTTAATTTACTTTTCCACCAATTGAAATTCCTATAAGTATTTTTATCAAACAATTTCATTTAATTAAATATCTTATTTGCAATTTTAAGTTATATTATCAGTTCTGCATTAAAATTTTTTACTAAATAATATTTTTTATATATTTAAATTTTCTTATTATTTCTGTTTAGCCAAATCTTCATGTTCTCATCAGTAATTTCATCCCTTTCAGTATCTGCGAATAAAAGCTGATCTCGATAAAGTTGATATCTGTGAATTAATTCTTTAATTATCTCTACACTTAATATTGGTTTTTTACCAATTGCAGTTTCTGCAGCAAGGACCAGACCCTCAGCTCCCATTTCTAGAGTACCAACAACATCATTTAATTCTGCTCGAGTAGGTAAATCCCCTTCGATAAGGCTTTCGAAGATATTTGTTGCTACATAACAAGGTTTTTCGTAGAAATTAGAAACTTTTATAATTCCCCTTTGCGCAAAGGGGATATCCATGATATTAATTTCACGTGTTAAATCTCCTCTATCAATTAATATTGCATCTGAGACTTCACATATACTATGTAAATTATGAATACTCTCCTTACATTCAATTTTGCTTGTTACTTTAATTTTATTTGAAATATTTTTTAATTTTAAGACTGCATCTTTTGATTTACAAAAAGAGATAAAAACATCTTGAATACCCAAATTTCTAATTTCTTTGAAACTCTCAATATCTTTTGATGTGAAATCAGGCAAGTAAATTTTCTTATTTAGAACATCTACTCCTTTATTATTTCCTACCCTCCCAGGGGATATACATTTACAATCAATATAGTCTGTATTTTTTTTTTCAACAATAACTATCGCACCGTTAAAATCTAATCTGATAATGCATCCTTTATCTAAATTATTAACTGTATTTTCTGGATAAAGTGCTATTCCTTTAAATTCATCTCTTGAAGAAATATTATTATAAATTTTTAAATTATCATCTTTCTTAATATCTAAATAAGTACAGTCTTTAAGATTTGTTCTTATTTGACTCCCTTCAGTATCTAATCCTATTCTCAAATTATTTTCTATTCCTATTTGCGCATATTTCCTTAATTCTTCAATTGTAGAATGAGACATATTAACTCTAAATATATTTGCGCCTGCTTTCTTTAGTTCCAAAAGTTTAGAAACAGTATTGCAACTTGGTCCTATTGTTGCAATTATTGCATTTGTATGCGATTTTATATTTTTCTTTTGTATTGTCATAATTATTTTTATGGACGAGTAATCCGGATTAGAAAAACAATTTTTTTTATAATAGTATAATCTATAAAATAAAATCCTAGTATTCAAAATATATTAAAGAAGTTAGAAAGTATGAAAAGTTTTTAAAAAAATATATATTGTTTTAAGTTTCAAATATTTTGATTATTTGACAATTTATTTTTAAAAATTTTGTTAAATTTATACCATAGAAATTTTTCTTTATAAATAAAACAAGAGAAGAATATAAAATCATAGAAAAATTCAAATCTAAAGAATTTTTTTTTCAAAGTAATCAAATTTCTTTAATTAAATATCTAGCAATAGATATAATATTTTTTTTTGTGATGGCAAACTCGCATATTAAAAGATTAATATTTAAGGATAATTAAAAGTTTTATTATTTTAAATGCTAGAGAAATTTTCTAATATACTTTGAAATTAATAAAAGTTTTATCAAAAAAGTTCGAAATATAAGAAAATTTTTAAGACTATAAATTATTATTTAAAGTATTTGCAAGACGATAAAAAATTAAGTTCTATTTGTCCAATAAATATTTTTAAAGTAATTAATTTGGAAAGGATATAAATTATTTAATTATAAAGATCTTGCTTACAATGTTTATTAAATGAGTACCACTCTTAAGACATAAAATTTAACTCAAATTGCTAGTTATCCATAAATAAGGTTTTTTATATATTTAGGATATTTAGTCTTGAAAATATAAGTAAGATGAAATTATTTTTAACTCACAAGCTGATTTTGATAAATATGCTAATAGTGATATTTATATCTTAGTAAATAATCCTAAATTAAAAAGTATGCCTGAAAAAGATATTTATCAAAAAATCTTTATAAATTATTTTAATTTTTATACCTTTTAAAATCGAAAACACCCAAAAAATATCAACTAATTTATTAAATTCTGATAATTCAGAAGTTGGAGCTCTGGAGAAACAATTGTTTTACTATATTATTTTAGATGTTATTTATATTCTTGGAATAGTTTTTAGGAAATAAATAAAAATAAAAAAATTAGATTAAAGAAAATGAAAAATTAAATAATTATTTAAATTTTTTAATAAAAATATCTGACAATGATAATATACCCATATGCAATTATTGTAATAAATAATTTAAATAAAAAAATATTGAAAAATAAAATTCACCTTACATATCTTTCAAGTTCTTTTCAAAAAGATAATGACATCATATTGGGAGAGTGGTGTAACCCAAATTGTTTATTGAAATCAATTCCTTATCATTGGGATGATAATGAAAAAATGCACTCTGATTTTTTAAAGATTGATAAAGTTTATGAGAACATACTTTCTAATCTTGGAAAAATACTAAATGACTATCACAAAATAAATTTTTCAAAAAAAGGTTGGAGAATAATTATTGGTCCATGGTTGAATGCTTTAATACACACTGTATTTGATAGGTATGAAATAATAAACTTTAACTACAACAAAAAATATTTGATTAGCAATGACTATGAAATTTGTTGGTATGAAATATTTTCAAATTCCCTACTCACAAACTCTAGTTCTTCATCAAGAAAAGCTTTAAGTAGTTCAGACTTTCTAAATCAATATATTTTTCAAGAAATTATTACAAAAAAGTTTAAGGAAATAAATAAAAAATATATAAAACATGGTCATAAAATAGATTTTAATAAAATCTATCCAAACGTTAATTTCAAAAAAGGTTTTGTTTCTAAAATACTTATTAGATGTATTTCATTTACTAGGAAAATTTGCTCTATTTTAGGACTCTATAGTGTTATATTAAACGCGACTCGATTTTCTTTATTTCAAGATTTCTTTATATCTTTAAATAATAAATCAATTTATTTACCTGGGAGAATAAACGACGAGGAGCCACAAAAAGAAATTTCACGTCAGGATAATGAAAGAGAATATTTAAAAAATAAATTAATTAAAACCTTAAACAAATCTAAAAAATTAAATCAATTAATTGATAATGATCTAATAAATATTTTAGCCAAACTTACTTTTGAATTAATACCAAAGAATTTTTTGGAAAATTTTATCAATTTATATAAAAAATGTTTATGGGAAAATTGGGTTAGGGGTAAGACCATGATCTTAACAGCAAATTCTTATAATGCAAACGATACATTTTGCATAAGTACAGCAATTTCTTTAGAAAATAACAAAGAATCTAAATTATTTATAATTCAACATGGCGGTAATTTTGGTACAGCTAGATTCAATAGTTCAGAGAAGCATCAAAGAGATATATCTTCAAAATATTTAACTTGGGGCTGGGAAGAAGATTCAAAAACTATACCAGTGGGTATTATAAAACCCTTAAAAAAATATAATATAAAATCGAAAAAATCAAAGGAAGTTCTATTAATTGCTATGGAGCTTTTTAGATATAGCTATGTAAGTTATAGTGGCCCTCAAGGACCTCAGTGGCTTAATTATCAAAATAGATTGGAAGATTTAGGGTCTAAAATAAGGTCAAATAACTTTGATATTTCAGTAAGAACTAAGCCTAGAGCGCATTGTTGGAACTCAAGAAAAAGGTGGGAAAATAAAAATTTTAAAATTGATAAAGAAAAATATTTTTTTAAATCATGTAGAGAATCTAAAATAATTATTAGCTCATACAATGCTGCTACTTTTTTAGAGACTATCTATATGGATATACCAACCTTATTATTTTGGGATCAAATTTCATGGGATATGCGTCCTGAAGCAAAAGAAATTTTTAATGATTTGTATAAGGTTGAGATTTTTCATAATAATATAGAGAGTATTATTAAAACATTAAAAAGTGCAAAAAGAATTGGTTATTTAAATTGGTGGAAAGAGTTTGATAGAAAAATAGTTATTAAAAATTTTAAAAATAAATACGCTAGGGAAAATAAAAATTTTATAAATACTTTTTCTAAATTGAAAAATTTTTAAAAAAAATACACGTACTGAATAAAAATAATTAGATTATATTAAAAAAATTGCTTTAATATAAAATTATATTTTAATTTAATTTAAGGTTTCTATTAAAAAATTATTTATAAATACTTCTTTATTAGGTTGCAAATCTTTTTAGGTATGATAAAAAATTTTCCATATAAGCTTAATGGGGATAAAAGATTAAATTTTGAAAAAGAACTTGCTTAACTACTTTTATAAATTTGTTAATGAAATTCATTTGAAAAAATTTATAAAGAGCTATAACTAATAGATTTAATTCAAAATTGTTTAATTAATAAAACCTCTAGCAATTTATGCTTAGATAATAAAGTAGGGTTTATAAATCTCTAAATCTGTATTTGAAAGGATAGATGATTCTATGAATTATAATGTTTTTCAGATTTTGATTAATAATATACATATACAATATTTTTAATTAATGAATTTTCTTAATAAAATCGCAGAAGAGATTGAAGAAAAAATCGAAAATGCTTCCTTGGGAAAAAGTATTAGACCCTCTGTTTTATTTTGTGGTTGTAAACCTCAAATAAAAAAAGATATGCATAAAAGAGCAAAGCGTGTGGGATTAAATCCCGCTTATTCAATTAAACATCCAACTATCAAAGTTGAATTACAAAATAATAGAAAAATTCAGACTGATAAATATAAAACAATAATTATGGATTATGAACATTTTGAATTTATTTGTAGATACTTAGAGAGTTAAGATTATCTTTAGGAGATACTAGCTTATTAAATCCAATAGATCATAAGTTAGCGGTAATTAACTTCGTTTTTTAATGATTACTGAAAAAACTAATTTAGATTTCACATTAAGCAATACTTTTGAGGAAATTAAGGCTCAAATGAATCCACCAGAAAAACATTCTACCTTTACATAGATGGGCATCAATACTTTTATATAGGAAAATCTTTAGATTATCCAAGAAGAACGACTATAAATTTCAAAGCCCCAATAATGTTTTATTTGATATTTTTAATAATCAGTAAACTAAGCAAATTGTTAAATCTTCTTGGCATATTTATGAAGGTACAATAATTATAAGCTGGATTTCTAATTAATTGTAAACTCTTACATCTCACATCTCTAATTAATGTCTAAATCTTTTTGGTTAATAAATTCGAATAAATCAGAAGTAAAAAGGTTTATAAAAAATGAAAAGAGTATTGAAGGAGTCTTTGAGTATATGTTTATTGATTCTGGAAAGATAGCTGAAGTATTAGAAAAAGAAAAACCTATAATGACAACAACAGTTTCGGTAGAAATAGAATTAGCAAGAGAAATTTATAAAAGATTGCTTTCTCAGGGATGGAGGAGGACTAACCTTTTTGACTAGAAAATGACTTTTATATATTTATTTAAGAAAAAAATAATCAAGATCAGCTTCTAAATCTTTATTTTTATCTTTAATAATTAAATTCTTATTTCTATCCTCTTTATTCTTTTTTATTAGATTATTTCCTTTCCCTTGAAATTGAATTTGATATCCTTTATTCCTTAATGAATAATCTGGGAGAAATTTTTTAACAAATCTATTTAGAACTTTATTTGAAATTGCGAAACCTAAACCAGTATTAGTTTCACCTATAGCTGCTGTATTCATACCAACAACACAACCAGATTTTTCAATTAAAGGTCCGCCCGAATTACCTCCATTTATAGCAGCATCAGTCTGAATCATTGTCCCCTGTTGCCTAATAGCACTTATTATTCCTTTACTTATTGAGTACTCATATCCAAATGGAGAGCCTATCGCAACTACTTCTTTACCAATTATTGTAGGATTTTTTTTAATTTTCACTGGCATCCCATATATCCCTTTTATTTTGATAAGAGCGATATCATTTATATCAGTTTCTCCTTCTCCATCGAAAACAACTTTTGCTTTATCCATATTCCCATCAAGCCATTTAATAAAAATATTATTATCAGTCTTAATAACATGACTATTTGTTAAAATGAAAGTCTCATTATTATGATGTGCTATAACAAATCCTGAACCAATATAATTTTGTTCTTTAATCTTTGTATAAATAGAAATAACCTTATCTTCCATAATTTTATTTACTTCCTCTACTGTGTATTCTTGATTTTCACAAGTATCAGAAGTATCAAAAGATAAGAAAATATCTTTATTAATATTTCCATTTGCTAGTGTATGTGAATTTGCGAAACTTATTAAGAAAGTCAATATATATAAAATCTTTCGAATATAAAAATAATTATTCATTTAATAATTTTTATCAAATTTTACTAATCTATTACATAACTCTTTATCAATATAAGTTAATTCAGTTTTATTTATTTTCCCATAATCCTTCCATAACCTATAGTATTTTTCTTGTAATACAGGATTAAAACAGATAATAGATTTTGCAGGAAGTATTGATTTATTCCTATTAATGTCAACTAGCGTAGGATTATATATTATTTTTGAAAAATGAATTTCAGCATAATTTTCATTAATTATTTGATTTATAAAATTCCTTTTCTTTTCTCTCTCATTTTTAAGAATTAATTGATTTTTAATTTTAATATTTTTAAGTTTATCTTCACCTATAGTTAATAATTTTTTATCCTTATCTAGATTATCCATCCCCTTGTTACAAAGTTCAGGTCGATACCACTGACCACAATTATTTTTAATTAAATTTTGAGATTCGGCTAATTTCTCTCTAAGAAATTGATTGTTTTTTATTTCTTTTTTTAAATCTTTATCATTTTCTTGGTTCTCTATTATTTTTTTTATTTTATTATCTTCTATTTTGCTTACATTTTTAATCAAGGCATTAATATCGTACACTTGATTTTTTAGATTTAATTTATCAATGATATATTTCTCCCCATTTTCTGTTTTTATAATTAATTGATTTGTTGAACAAGAACTCAGAGTAATTACTGATAAGATTAGATAAATCAGTTTCATTATTTAAATAGAAGAATCAATTGCTGATGAGAATCGATTATCAGTTTTTTTATTATTAAACATAATCTTTGTAGTAGAGAAAGACCCATCACTTTTTTGATATTCAAATTGA
>CEUK01039590.1_pt1 | contig 10416 bp, 9 predicted proteins | sample 356451 | NCBI WGS metagenome assembly CEUK01 (sample SAMEA2622843, study PRJEB7988) | marine metagenome | isolation source: saline water (ENVO:00002010), including
TTTCAGTATAACATTTTATAGAAAATAAAGTAAATAAGAACATTACGAAGATTCTTTCGTCATTTAAAATCTTATTATATAAAAAACAGAAAATAAAAAAACTAAACACAAAAATAAAATATTTCTTTGATGAGAAAAATCTTGCTAAAAAAAAGCCAAAAATCATAAGCCAAAACAACATGCCTACAAGACCATATTCAGCAACTATTATTGTAAACGATGATATATCAATTTGTATAGGTTCAATGGAGAGCCAAGGTTCAATAGAATATATATGTGAAAAGCAACCAGGTCCAGCTCCAAAGAAACCACCTAACAAAAATGCTAATATACTCATGAAACCTCTACTGGGAGTTAACTTCTCAGCTTTGAATTCAGGGGGGGATAAAAATTCTGAAAATCTATAAATAATTGGCTTTAGAATCTGTCCATTCAATGCTAAATCAAGTAAAAATACAATGATTATAAAAGAAATACCATAAATAAAAAGATATTTAAACTTTTTAAAACTAAGCCAATTTAAACTAATTAATAAAATAACAAGAGGATAAAATCCCATATTTTCACTAAAATAATTCATAATTAATGAAATAATGAATACTATCAAAGTTGTAAAATATGATCTTTTAACATACAATAGATATGCTATATACATTAAACAGAAATAACAAATTGAATGACTGCCAGCTACGCCAAAAGTTCCAGAAATATCGTCATAATAATATCCTAAGTAATACTGAAAAAAAACTAAGCACATTTGTAAAAGAAAAATAAAAAAAAGTGCCCAACCAAATAAGCTTAAAAAATTATTCATTCGTGGTTGGTGCATATATCTCTCGGCAATTGAAAATAACATAAACATAGGAAAAACATGTTTTAGGTTATCCCATATAGAAAGGAAACTAATGATATGACTTCCAGATATAATAGACATTGAAATAAAAAATATAACTGATATTATCAGAATTGTAATTAATTTATAATTTAATTGTTTAATAAAGAATAATATTGATCCTAATGCTAATATGTCATATAATAACCATAAAGCATGGAATTCATAAGAGAAAATAATAACTAATAATATTAAAAAAACAATTTTCTCAAGTGTTATCATTTTAGAAAAACGATTAAAATCAATATCTATATTTTTTTCTTTCATTTTATAGTATACACATTTATACCCTGTATTTTTTCAACTTTAAAAATATTACTTAATGTATTAATATCATTATTTTTAATAAACGAAATCACTTCATTATATAAAAAATAAGATTTACCTTCATATTTAGTACCTATTGTAGCATTATAATATCTTGCTTTTTCACGAACATTAGGTTTTTTATCTTTTAATTTAATTAACCTATCGATTAATTTATTGCTATCTGTATAATCTTTAATTAATTTTGATGATAAAAATCCATAAAAATCATATGATATTTTTTCTTTATCACTTAATTGATAATAAATTGAGTAAATATTTTGTGTTATAGATTCTAAATGTATATTTGATTCTGAAGCAATAACACATTGTATCCTTTTTAAAAAATCTGTAACTTTTTCTACTTTAGAATCAGATATATTTATGTGGTATTTTACGGCCATTTCCTTAATAAAAAAATCTCTTTTTTCAAGAGGATGAGGCCTTAAAAATACTTGAGTAGCATCAAATACATTTAATACATTTATAATTAGTTCTTCAACTTTTGAAATATCATCAACTATTCCAAAACATAATCCTAAATTGATGACCTTCTCTTTTTTACATATATCATCTAGCTGAGGTGCTTTTAAATTACCCACAAGAAAAATATCGGACTTAATTTTTCCTATTTTAAAGTACTTATTTAATGCATCTCTTCCTTCTAATAATGCAAAATCGTAAATTAATGGTGGTAACAGTAAACTTATACTTGCATGTTGAATATAAACAGATTTTACACCTAAATATGAACATACATAAGGGACTATTCTAGTTCTTAAATAATGATCATTTGATACTATAACCAATTTAGTTTTGTATTTCTTAAGGAATTTAATTAGCATCTTAAAATGCCCAAAAGTTAACCAATACTCATGAAAAGCATAATGCAGACTAATTCTCACATAATTGTCTACATTTTTATAAAAACGGAAAATACAATTAAAATATGGTATAGAAAAAAAATAAGATTTATACATTGGAAATAAGAAATCTGAAAATTGGTTATCTCCAAAAATTTTTGCATCATTTCTATTTTTTTTAATGGAGTATATTGCTTGGCGTTGATTATTTGTGTAAGCGATTAACAATACAGGGATTTCTTGATCTTTAAATTTATGTCTTTTATAGGTAATTATTTTTTTAAAAAACAATAAAAAAAATAGTAAAATTGAATAAACTATATTATTTAAATACCAATTTGGATGTAAATTTCTTGAAAATATATTCATTTTTTTTGAAGAAAATGAATGATGAATATCTATTAATGCTTCTTTATTTAAAACACTTATAATATCTTTTCTTAAATTTTTCAATTTCAATTGTTTTTTATTATTCTACATTTTAATAATATGAAATCTATAATCTGATTAAATTCACTAGATAATTTTAAGAAATATATAGGCAAAATAAAGGTGAATAATATTATGAAAACGCTGTATATAAAATTTAATACTATAGATTCTAAACTAAAAAAATAATTTATTACAAAAGGAATAAAAATGAAAGGTATAACCTTAATATATTTTATAGTAAATGGGTGAATTTTAAGTTTAATAGAAACTAAAATTGTTCTAAGAATATTATATGTAAATATCGAAGCAGCTGTAGCATAAGCCGCACCAACAAAAGAATAATTTTTTATAAAATAAATATTTAATACAATTGATAAAATTGCTAAGAACGGTGTTAAAAATATATTCCATTTATAGTAAATCGAACCTTGGATTATCTCAAAATTAACTCCTAATGCTAAATCAAATAACTTGCCTAAACACAAAAAAAACACAACATACTTTCCTGTAATATATATTTCACTATTAGGAATTAAAAAAAATACAAAATCTATATTTAGCCATAATAAAGCAAAAAGAATACTGCCGGCAATCATCAAGTTAATAGCAGTTTTTTGATATAAACTAATAACCTCTGCAATTTTATTTTCCTTTAATTTCTTAGCTAATATTGGTAAACTTAATTTTGTGATTGGTCTTTTAATTACATCTATAATGCTTGACATAGAAAAAGCAATTGCATATATACCGACATAGGCAGAACTTTTTGTTATATTTTCAATCATCACAGTATCTATTTTTGTAACTAAAGTTATACTGCCTGCAGAAAACACTAAAAAAAGACAATATAAAGCCATTTCTTTAAAAATTGGTTTATTATAATCTCTAAAAATAAGATTTAAGCTATAGGTTAAATTTTTAATAAAATATATAAATAACAAAAGGAAATGAAGGAAATAAATAAGTATATATGAGATGATTAATTGCTGAAAATCAATAAAATTATAATAATAAAATACTAAAATTATGATAAATAATAACTTAAATAAAAAATCTCTTAAAAAAGCAGGGAAAATTATCTTCTTCTTCGTGGAAAGATATTCTTCAAATATTCTAATATATACTGATAAAAATAATATAACGCAGATTGCATAAAAGTCATTAATCTTATATAAATCTAATTGATTTGCAATAAAAAGACCAATAATATATATTACTAGAGGGAAAATTAAAAGAATTGTAATAAATCTGTTATAATCTAATCTACTGTTTTCAAAGTAAAAAAAGAACCTAGATGCAACAGAATGTAATCCAAATAAGAAAAAAGGTAAAACTAATAATGCTTTATCTGTTAATAAACGAATAATTCCAATCTCTTGCTCTGTTAAAATTTTAGTCTGTATAAATAAGATACTAATAAAACCAAGGGACATACCAAGATAATTAACAAATCCTGCCTTTAAAATTTTATTAATTGTATTACTCAATTTGGTAATTTTTTAATTAAAAATAATATTTGATAATTTTTTAAAAATAATTTTATGACCTTCAGAATTTAAATGAAAAAAATCTGACAATATTGCGTCTTCTGTAAAATCACTATTAGATATAAATGTAAAGTGTTTTTTTAAAACCTCATTATATTCTTGAACCGAATTCTGAATTCCTGGAACTTTTTCTTCATATTTTTTAAAGGCAGGAAGGATTCCCAGGCAATATATTCTAGTTTTTTTGTCAAGTAATTTATTTATTCTAGAGCAATAATCATTAAATTTATTTAATGATGTATACTTATAAGCTCTATATTTTCTTAAATAATAAATAATACCACTTGATAATTTTAAAAAGGGTATTTTTTTTAAAACCTTATTTTCAAATTCCGTGAGTGCTCTTGGTGCACAATCAACAATTCCACATTGAATAATTACAATATCAGGTTTAAAAAATTTATAATATGTCAGTTGCAAAAATATTTGTTTAATTGTAGCTCCACCTATAGAAGTAAAAACAAAGTCAATATTTGAAAATTTCTTTTGCAATAAATATGGATAAGTTTGTTCATATAAGATAATCTCGTCTGCATGTTTTCTACATAATGCCAAAGAATCTGTTAAAACTAAAACTTTCATTAAAAATTAATATTTATTACGTCAATATTTGCTTGTTTGAAATCCCGATGTTGACCAATATCTAGCCAGTAGTTTTTAATAGTATAATATAATACCTTTTTATTATTACTTAAAAGTTTCTCTAATAAGTTTGTAGCATTATAAAAAGTGTTTTCAGGTATTAAATCAACTAACTCTCTCTTAAATATGTATATACCTGCATTAGAAAAATATGTGTATGTAGGTTTTTCTTTTAATGCTTTGACCATATTATTTTCAGTTTCTATTACTCCATAAGGTATTTGAACTTGGTAATCTGTATTAGCTATAATCATATCTGCATCATTTTCATTAAATTTTCTAAACATTGCATCTAAATTTATATTAGTTAATAAATCTGAATTCATAAGTATAATATAATCATTGTGAAAATGCTGAATATTTTTTAAAGCTCCAATTGTACCAAGTGGTTTATCTTCCATAACATAAGATATATTTTGCTCACGTTTAGAACCGTCTTTAAAATATGAAGTAATCTTGTCTGATAAATAATTTACAGATATATTAATATTATTTATACCATAATACTTTAATAAATCTAGATTATATTCTATTATGGGTTTATCACCAATTTTTAACATTGGTTTTGGTGTATTATCAGTAAGAGGTTTTAAGCGCTCTCCTTTACCTCCAGCCATTATAACAGCGTCAATGGGTAAAACAGACTTAGTATTAGTAAAGTCACATAATTTGACCAAACTACTTCTTTTAGAAAAAAGTGGCACTAAACTTAAATTATATTTGTTAATAAAGTCTATCTTTTCCGCTTCATATTCACCTTCATTAAGACTTATAAAATTTTTATTCATTATATGATCTATAGAATCATCCATTTTGCAACCTTTTATAAAACCTCTTCTAATATCACCATCTGTTATTGCACCAATAATTTTATCATTTTCTATAACAAATAATATGAAAAATTTTTTTTGGTCATTAATTTTTTGAATTGCATCTTTTATCTTTGCATTCTTTGATATTCTAATTTCTTCTTTAATCATTTATTTTATTAATATATTTAGATTTTATTACATTATCTTTTGCGATAAAAAATTTAGCTACTGATCCTATTAAATCTTCAAATTGTATTTGCTCAAAATCACTTTTTTCTTGCGATATCTTAAATGTTAAGTTATCTAAAGATAACTTATCTCCAATTTTAATATCTTTTGATGACACAATTTGTTTTTCCCTATTTCTATATAATATTTCTTTTTCATTCAATTTATAAATATCATCATTACCTAATATTAACTCAATTTCTCTTAATCTTAGTACCATATTTTTAAAGAAATTACTATTGAGTGCTGTTTCATAATCTGTTCTTTTTTTGCCAATTTCCACTACTATATGTTTTTCAATATAACAAGCTCCTAAACTAACAGCAGCAGTATTAAGAGTATCTAAATAGTTGCAATCAAATGAACTGTGATCAGCATAACCAATTTTATTGTTAAACTTCTTATTTATTTCATTAATTCTAAGTAAATTAATAGTATTCTTGTCAGTAGGGAAAGATTGAAAACCATACATTAAAATTATATCATCATCTGATTTATTTAATAATTTCTTTGCATTATATATCTCTTGTGGCAATCTTCCTCCAATACCTAACACTATCTTTTTATTTATTTTACTTAGATAATTCAGAAGCATGTATTCATTAAAGCACACAGAATGAACTTCATAAATATCAATTAAGGCACTATGTTTCTCGCAAAATACTAATGAACTTATATTTAACGGCAGTACTAATATTTTAAGCCCAAATTCTTTTGCTAATAAAAATGCTTTGAGCCATTGTTTTTCAGAAAACATAAATGAACTAATTGTATTTAAACTTGGATGTGAATCAGTAAAATATTCTTCACTATTTAAAAAAACCTGAAATTTTATATAATCTGCTTTTGCTGAATGACTTGATTTAATTTGTTCCTTGAGGTAATTGAAGTCCCCTTCATGTGAAAAAGCTGTTTCTGCTATAATTTCTACCATATCATCTTAATATTCATCGGATTTTAAATATATTTTTTCTGCCATCTCTATTCTAGCATCTATTTCTGTCCTAAAAGATTTAAAAGTCATCTCTAGATTGGATGGAAACTTAACAATATCGTTTGGTTTATAAATAGTATGATCTAAATGATTTTTTTTACAAAAATTTAATACATCATCTAGTGTAACAATTTTATTTGGAAATGCCTCAGTGATTAATTTTGTTCTTTCAAAATCTTCCGGCGTATCAACTGTAAGTGTCATTTGCGGTTGCTGATGCTTTACTATAGGAAGCAATACTTGACATTTAAATTTACTTGGCTGAAACATATATAAAAGTAAATATTGACTTTCATTAGGATTCATCATAGTGTAACATCTTTTAAGAGCTTTTAAAGAAATAACCTCTGAAGTCACACCTATAGGTAAATTTTCTACTCTTGTATAATCAGCATGATTTTTTTTATGATACTTAATCATTAGATCAAGATATTTTTCATCTGTAAAGATATTATCTCCTGTAATTCTTATTACATTATCAGCTTTTTCAATTTCCCCTACATCAATCATACGATCTATTATTGAATCTAAACTACCTGCATATGCCTTAACTCCTAAACTTTCTGCTATATCAATAAGAATCTTATCTGTACTATGTGTAGATGTGCAGATATATATATCATCAACTAATTTAGCTCTTTTTATTTTCCTTATTATATATTCAATCATTGAAATCCCCCTAACCTCTCTCAATACTTTTTTTGGCAGTCTAGTAGAATTTGTCCTTGCTATTATACATGCAATATTTCTTTTCATATAAGATCTTTAAGATTAATTAATGAATCATAAGACAAATCTTTATTTAAAATTCTACCGACAACGAGTGACTCTTTATCAGGCGAAATACCTGTTCCTGGTCTTTTAGAAGTAATATCATTATAAGTTATTTTTGTTCCTTTTTTCAAATCTCTATTAGCAACAATACTTCTTCTGAATTTAAGTTTTTTCTCTTGCTCTTCTTTTGATACAACTCTTTCAAAATTACCTAAAGATTTTTGTATATTCTTAGATTCAGTACATAGGTCATATAATTCTGATGGGTCCGCTGAAACTTGATGATCCCATCCCGGCATATCTTTATCTAATGTAAAATGTTTTTCTATCAAACAAACACCAAGCGCTACTGACGCTAATGGTATTGATGTGCCTATAGAATGATCAGAAAATCCAATGGGATACTTAAACTTTTCCTGAAACATTTTTATATTATTTAAATTTATATCCAAATACTTTGGAGGATATATACTGATACAGTGTAAAATAATAATGTTTTTATTGCCTTCGTCTTCAATAATTTTGACTGCATCCTCAATTTCTTTAATATTAGACATACCAGTAGAGAGAATGATGGGTTTTTTAAAGCTTGCTACATGTCTTAATAATCTAAAATTATTAATATCCATAGATGCAATTTTATAAAAAGGAATATTTAAGGTATTTAATAAATTGGCTTCTTCAATTGAAAATGGTGTTGAGCAGAAATCTATGTTATTATCATCACAAAAAGTCTTTAAATATACATGTTGATCTTTTGTGAGTTGATATTTTAACACCATTTCTTTTAATGATCCAAAATGCTTTTTACCACCATCTCCATCATTATAACTTTGATTTCTTTCATACTCCTCATTTGCGATTATAGAATCTACAGTCCATGACTGAAACTTAACACAATCAGCACCACTTTCTTTTGCTGATAAAATCATTTTTTTTGCTAATTCAATGTCTCCATTATGATTTGCTCCTATTTCAGCTATAACATAAGGAACGCCATAATTATGCAAATACTTGTTTTTATTTATTTTAATTTTCATATAATAATTTATATTTTTCAATACTTATAATTTGACTAAACCAACCACTAAAAATTTTTTCAATATTATTGTTAACAACTGACAAATAATTTACTCTAAATTTATTTGACAATAACGATACTTCCAATTTTTTTAATAAATCTAATTCATTTCTGAAGATTTTATACAACTTTTTATTATTATCTAAACTAAAATATTTATTTAGCGCAAATAAATGTTTCATCTTTATATCGATTAACTTATTTAAATATTTATCATCAATTTTAAAATTTAAACCTAATGTATTGGAGTCATGCTGTCTGTAAAAAGTCTGTGTTTTAGATGTAAATTTAAAACTATAATCATTGAAAATAAATATTGAAAATAAATACCAATCAAAAGCAATTATTGAATTATCAGAATTAATTTTTATTTTTTTAAAAATATTTGTTCTTAAAGCAGTGTTTGAAAGTCCAAAAATATTTTTATTTATTAAATCTTTTTTTATAAACTTAATGTCTTTGAAAATATTTTCTATTCTATTAGAATCATCAAAAAGAACTAAATCATTAACTGCAATATCATAATTAAATAATATTTTTTTTAAAATAGCTACTCTATCATTAGAAAAATAATCATCCGAATCTCCAAATATCAAATATAAATAATTGTTTTCTAACACGTAGTTAATACCGTTGATTCTATTTTGAATATGAGAGTCCTGCGATTTCAATTCAATAATATTTAAATTTTTATATTTATTTTTATAAATATTAAATTCTTTAAAAGAATCATTTACAACTATCAAATCATAATCTAAATCTGTTTGATTAACAAGTGATTTAAAAAACTCATCTAGATATTGTTCTGATTTAGGAAAAACTGTAGTTAAGAATGCTGTATTTGATTTTTTCATTTAATTTTTTTACAAGGGGCACCTACATAAACACCTTTTTCAACAATATTCTTATTAACTAGCGAGTTAGCTCCTATTATAATTTCATTATTGATTTTTACATATTGTAAAATCGTCGCAGATGTACCTATCAAATTAAAATGACCAATATCAACGCCGCCAGACAAATTTACAGAAGGATTAATAATATTATAATTACCTATACATGAATCATGACCTAGGGTAGTGTTTAAATTAAAAACATTGAAACTTCCAATCTTGATATCAGTGGTAAAAATATTGGAAGAACAAATTATATTTCCTCTTCCAATATCAATTTTTTCCCAATCAGCTATAACATTATGATGAATTATATTTGGAAAACACAAATTTTTATTTTTAATAAATTTATCTGATAAATTCTTTAAAAGAATAGGAGAACCTATACCAAATGCCACATTAATAGGTTTTTTTGTTGTTATAAGCCATTCATCATTCTGAAATACTGAATACTTTCCATTATATTTTCCAATATCACTATCAATATAGCCTAATATATTCCATATTTTATTAACTTTATTAATCTCATCTATTAAAAAAGCTACTTCTTTTGCAAAGCCTCCGGATCCAATTATTACAATATTTTTCATAATCTAACACTAGATGTTATACTTACTACTCTTTCTTCTAACCACTCTGCTGTTTTTAAATCTGAACAGTTAGCTTTCTTAAACATGTCTAACTTATTCATTAAATTCCAAATTGGCCTTGTCATAATACCATTTTCATTTGTAAATTTAAGGAAATTATCTCTTTGTTTTTTATCCTTTAAAATTATAGAATTTAACCAATAATTGCTTTTTGATTGCTTAACCTCTCTAATCAGTTTTATTTCATTATTATTTTTAAAAAAACCAAAATATAACTCTGAAAGTTTTCTTTTGTTTTGAATATAAAATTCAAGCTGTTCTAACTGCGCACAAGCTAATGCAGCATTCAGATTTGGCATTCT
>CEUK01009659.1_pt1 | contig 10413 bp, 9 predicted proteins | sample 356451 | NCBI WGS metagenome assembly CEUK01 (sample SAMEA2622843, study PRJEB7988) | marine metagenome | isolation source: saline water (ENVO:00002010), including
AATTCACGCGAAAGGGTTCTTGATCCAACAGGCTCACCATCTGCCAAATAACCTTCTACCACCCTACGAAATACTTCACGCGAGCGGTTGTTCATTTCTTCAAGAATTTCTTTTTTTTCAATCATCGGGACGTGTTTTAACTTATATATTTCAATTAGCCTAATGAAAAACTTCAAACAGGGTTGCAATTTCACTTAATCGAGATGTATTTCCAAATTAAAGTTGAAAGGATTTAAAATGCGCCCATCTGGTCGAAAACTTGACGAAATGAGAAACGTTTCAATCGAAACAAATATAACTATGCATGCTGAAGGAAGTTGCATAATTAAAATGGGCAGCACTCATGTTATATGTACAGCGACAGTAGAAGACAGAGTTCCACCATTTATTAAAGGATCTGGTATGGGGTGGGTCACTGCTGAATATGGTATGTTACCTAGATCAACCGGTTCCAGAATGCGAAGGGAAGCAGCTTCAGGTAAGCAAGGTGGTCGAACAGTTGAAATCCAAAGGCTTATCGGACGATCTTTACGAGCCGGTGTTGATAGGCTTTCTTTAGGTGAAAGACAGATAACAATCGATTGTGACGTAATACAAGCAGATGGTGGAACGCGCTGTGCGTCAATTACTGGTGGTTGGTTAGCACTGCGTTTAGCAATAAATAAGTTATTAGATTCTGGCACATTATCTACAGATCCTTTGATTTCACCAGTTTCTGCAATTAGTTGTGGTATTTACGCAGGACAACCAATCTTAGATCTAGATTATTCTGAAGATAGCGAAGCGGGTGTAGACGGAAACTTCATTATGCTTGAAAGTGGAAATATAATTGAAACCCAAATAAGCGCAGAAGGCGCGACATATACTAGGGATGAACTCAATAGCCTAATCAATTTGGCAGAAAAAGGTACTGCTGAACTCTTTGATATTCAAAAAGCTTCCCAAAATTGATGCGAAAATTTCAAGGTAAGAAATTGGTGGTTGCGACACACAATGAAGGTAAACTTGATGAGGTTCGTGCACTATTTGCAAAAAAATCAGTTGAAATTTTATCCAGTAAATCACTTGACCTGCCAGAACCCATAGAAACAGAAGATACTTTTATAGGAAACGCTCGTATTAAAGCACATTCTGCATCAAAAATTACTAGGCTACCTGCCCTCGCAGACGATAGTGGAATTACTATTGACGCCTTGAACGGTGCGCCTGGGGTATACACTGCAGATTGGGCTGAAACACCAGATGGACGCGATTTTTCTATGGCGATGAAAAAAACTCAAGAAGCTTTAACAAAAATTTCTGCACCACATCCACGATTAGCACAATTCCGCTGTACTTTAGTATTGGCATGGCCAGACGGCCATGACGAAATCTTCGAAGGTGTTCTGGCTGGTCAAGTCGTTTGGCCCCCAAGGGGACTGGACGGACATGGATACGACCCAATATTTCAACCTAACGGATATGACATTACCTGTGGGGAGATGAGCTTTGAAAGTAAGAATAAAATAAGCCATCGATCAATAGCTTTTGAAAAACTTGCCAGAGCATGTTTTGAGTGAAGATTGGAAAAATGGAGGCTTTGGGATTTATATCCATTGGCCTTTTTGCGCAGCGAAATGTCCTTACTGTGACTTCAATAGCCATGTAAGAAATAATATTGATCAAAAACAATGGCTTATGTCTTACTTAAGCGAAATAAACCGAGTTTCGAAAAATACATCAAGCCGAGTTTTAGATTCTGTTTTCTTCGGTGGTGGAACACCAAGCCTTATCGAGCCGTGGGTTATCAACGATATTCTAAGTGAGATCCAGAAACATTGGACAACCAAAGATAATTTTGAAGTTACACTAGAGGCTAACCCTGGATCAGTGGATGCAAAAAACTTCAAAGCGTACAAATCTGCCGGTGTGAATAGAATATCTATGGGAATTCAGTCACTAAACGAAAAAGACTTAAAAGCTTTAGGGCGAACTCATACGGTAAGCGAAGCATTGTGTGCTTTTGAAATTGCTCAGCAAAACTTCACAGCTGTAAGTTTTGATTTAATATATGCAAGGCAAAACCAAAAACTGACACAATGGGAAATGGAATTAAATCAAGCCTTAGATTTAGGTGCCAACCATATGTCATTATATCAGTTAACCATAGAGCAGAACACGGCTTTTGGTGACAGGTATAATCGCGGGCTACTTAAAGGATTACCCAGTGACGATATATCAGCCGAACTATATGATATTACCTCAAACTTATGCGAAGAAAAGGGCTTTTTAGCATATGAAGTTTCTAATTATGCGCAAGCAGGCTCAGAAAGCGTACATAACCTTGTGTACTGGCGATATGGTGACTACATCGGTATTGGGCCTGGCGCTCATGGTCGTCTAACCATCGACGGCAAAAGATACGCTACCGAAACATTTTTATCACCGGAAGAATGGCTTACAAAGATAGATAATCAGGGTTCTGGGGAGTCTTCCCTATCTGAGTTATCCCAAGAACAGCAAGCCGCCGAGATGGTTATGATGGGTTTAAGATTGAACGAAGGAATTAATTTTAAGCGATTTGAAAATTTATCAGGCTCTTCTTTTTCTGAAGAAAAATTGTCTTTTTTGAAAAGTATTCAACTCATCGAGCAAAAAAAAGGAAACATAATTGCCACTTTATCAGGGAGAAAAGTCTTAAATTCTGTGCTTGCTGAACTATTAAATTAAAAGCACCAAACTCAACTACCATTTAATATCACTTCAGAGATACGATCTAACTCGTCCAAAGATTTATAAGTTATTGAAATTAAACCTTTTTCTTTTCCTTCTTCATGGTTAATGGAGACTTTCATCTTAAGTGCTGCAGATAGATCAGCTTCCAGAAGAACTGTATCAGCGGGTTTCTCTTTCGTTTTCGTTTTATTAGAAACTTTTTTTTCACTGACATTTTTAGCCAGCCGTTCTGCATCCCTAACCGAAAGGCCAAGTGAAATAATCTGTTTTGCTATAGCTAATGGATTGTCACATGTCACTAAAGCCCGGGCATGCCCCGCCGTCAGTTGCCCTGAAATCAATAATCCTTGAACTGATGATGGAAGATTAAGCAATCTCAATAAATTTGCTATATGACTTCTACTTTTTCCAATTTCTTTAGAGAGTCCGTCTTGAGTATGATCAAAGTTTTCCATTAAATTCTTGTATCCAAGGGCCTCTTCTATTGGGTTTAAATCGGCCCTTTGCACATTTTCAATTATGGCTATTTCTAGAACCTCTATATCGGTGAACTCTTTTATAATAACTGGCAGCTCATGTATCTGAGCTCTTTGAGCAGCGCGCCACCTTCGCTCACCCGCAACTATTTCGAAACTTTCTTTTGTTCCTTTCTTTTTTCTTACTATTAAAGGTTGAACTATACCTTTCGTCTTAATTGAGTTTGCTAATTCAATTAATTTTTCTTCTTGAAAAGATTTTCTAGGCTGATTTGGGTTTGGATATATTTTTTCAACTGGTACAAGTTTCTCAATCGTCTGGCTTTCTGAATTTTTATTGCTGGTTAAAGATTCGTTATTTAAGTCACCCATCAAAGACGATAGCCCTCGTCCAAGACCTCGTGATTTACTTTTTCTTTCTACCATCAAAACCTCCTATCAAGAATTATTAGCTAATAACTCTTTGGCCAAACTCATATATGCCTTTGATCCCTTTGATGAAGGATCATAAGTTAAAACAGGCATTGAATACGAAGGTGCTTCACTTACCCGTACATTTCGCGGAATAATTGTTTCAAAAACTAACTCGCGCAGATTACTTCTAGCATCGGCTTCTACCTGTTTGGATAGATTGTTTCTTCCATCGAACATAGTTAAGACTATTCCTTCAACCCGCAAATTCTCATTTGCATTTTGACGTACTTCTTTAACTGTTAATAAAAGTTGTGAGAGACCCTCGAGCGCAAAAAACTCACTCTGTAATGGTATTAAAACAGAATGCGATGCTACCATTGCGTTGACCGTCAAAATATTTAAGGAAGGTGGGCAATCAATAAGAATGTAGTCATATTTTTGTTTGTTTTCCTTTTTTTTTCGAAGTGCTTCATGCAATAAGTGGCTTCTTTTTTCATTTGATATCAAGTCTATGTCTGCAGAGCTCAAATCTATCGTTGCAGGAACAATGCTCAAACCCGATATTTCTGTTTCCATTGCAACCTTTTCAAGTGGAACACCCTCAACCAAAAATTCATATGTCGATAATTCTCGATCCTCTAAATCTACGCCCAAACCAGTGGATGCATTGCCTTGGGGATCCAGGTCAATAATTAGAACTTTCTTTTTTAATTCTGACAATGCCGCTGCTAGGTTAATAGTTGTAGTTGTTTTACCAACCCCGCCTTTTTGATTTGTCACTGAGATTACTTTTGCAGTTTTGGACTTATTAGTTGGCACGCGAAAGCTCTCCTATTTTCAAAACCACTGACTTTGCATCAGTTATACTGGTAACTGCTTCCCAACTAAAGTTCCAAGTTTTTTCTGCAGCAACCAATTCTTCTTTCCAAGTTTTTCCCTTTGAAAATAAAAGAGTGGTGTCATCACTCAAATGGTTAAATGATAAATCAAAAAGACCAGGTAAATCAGCTAAAGCCCTAGCTGATATTACATCAGCCTGCTGTCTACCACAACTCTCTATCCTATTGTTTATAATGGACAAATTTAGATTAAATTCTCTTTTTACAGTGCTAAGAAAAACACATTTTCTTTTATCACTTTCAACTAAAACTATCTCACCATCAATATTTTTGTCCTGAGCAAGAATTGCCACAACTAATCCAGGAAATCCAGCTCCAGATCCCATATCTAGCCATTTTTTAAAATTTTTGTTGCTTGCATAAAAAATCTGGGCTGAATCTAAAATATGACGGTCCCATATTTCAGGTACAGTTTTTTTAGAAATTAGATTTATACTATTATTCCACTTTTCAACGAGCAACCCAAGCCGCTGCAAAAGTGCAATTGTTTCACGTGAAACATCTATTAAAATATCATTTTTCATCCTGCCTTTATCTGATTTTGGCTCTGTTTAACTTTTGATAGTATTAAAAAAAGAGCTGCAGGCGTCATTCCTTCTATACGGGAAGCTTGTGCTATATTTTTTGGTTTTTGGGTAAGTAATTTATTTTTTAATTCGTTTGATAAACCAGACATTGACTTATAATCAAAACTAGATGGTATTTTTATCGCTTCATCTCTTTTGATAGCTTCTATATCTTTCTCTTGCCTATCGATATAATTTGAGTACAACGAGTCTCTATGGACCTGCTGTTGAATTTCGCGCTCTATGAGTGACAACCTACTATCAAATACCGTTATGCTGTCAAAAGTTATGTTTGGAAATGCCAATACTTGTTTCAGGTTTCTTTTATTACCATCTTGGCTCACCGAAATACCCTGAGCTATCAGCTGGTTTGGCGTAAACTCTTTTTCAGAAAGAATTGTATTACATTCCTCTATTTTGTTGATTTTTTCTAAGAATGCCTCCTTTCGATGTGTCGATATACAGCCTATTTCTATGCCTTTTGGGGTCAACCGTTGATCTGCATTGTCAGCACGAAGTGAAAGTCTAAATTCTGCTCTAGACGTAAACATTCTATAGGGTTCGCTTACACCTTTAGAAATTAAGTCATCTATCATAACACCTATATAACTATCTGACCTAGAAAAAATAATTGATTCTTCTTCACTTGACGCTGCTGCTGCATTTAATCCAGCAACCAATCCCTGAGCCGCCGCCTCTTCATAGCCCGTTGTTCCGTTGATTTGACCAGCGAGATAGAGACCACTAACACCATTAACGCTTAAGGTTAGTGATAACGACCTAGGATCAACATAGTCATATTCTATCGCATAGCCTGGTTGTAAAATCTCAACTTTTTCTAATCCTTTTATTGAGCGCACATATTCTTCTTGGATTTCTTCCGGAAGTGATGTGGAAATTCCATTAGGATATATTGTGTCGACCGAAAGTCCTTCCGGCTCTAAAAACACCTGATGCGAGCTTTTATCTCTAAACCTGACTATTTTATCTTCTATAGAGGGACAGTATCGAGGGCCCACACCGTCTATATGACCTCCATACATTGCTGATTTTGATAGGTTTTTTTCTATAATTTCATGCGTCTTCTCGTTAGTAAAGGTTATTCCACATGAAATTTGATCTGCTGTTGGATTTTTTGACAAAAATGAAAACATTGTAGGCTCAACATCACCGGGCTGCCTTTCTAGCTCTTCCCAATTTATAGATTTTCCATTTAATCTTGGGGGTGTTCCAGTTTTTAATCTCCCTAGTTTTAAACCAAAGCCCTCGATTTTTTCCGCAAGCTTTAATGATGGATTTGCGTCCATACGACCAGCTGAGTACGAAATCTCTCCTATATGAACCTTTCCTCGAAGAAATGTTCCGGTAGTTATAATGGTTGATTTTGCTAAAATTTTAGAACCATCAGCTAAAATTACACCCCTTACCTCATCCTGTGACCCAACAAGATCGACAACTTCACCCTCGACGATGGCAAGGTTTTTAATTGATTTTAAGGCTTTTTTTATTGAGTTTTGATATAGCAATCTGTCAGCCTGAACTCGCGGTCCCTGAACTGCAGGTCCTTTTTTGCGGTTAAGTAATCTAAACTGGATACCTGCCTCATCCGCTGAACTCGCCATGATGCCGTCCAGCGCATCTATTTCACGCACCAAGTGACCCTTGCCAAGACCACCTATAGCAGGATTACATGACATTATGCCGAGATCAGAAGACTTCAGCGTAACGAGAGCTGTACTGGCACCCATTCTTGATGAGGCCGCAGCGGCCTCACTACCTGCGTGTCCACCACCAACCACGATCACGTCAAATTGTTTCACGTGAAACACTCCTTATTTTCCTAAACAAAAAGACGAGAAAATCTCATCAAGGATTTTTTCTACATCCACTTTACCAAACAATTCGTCTAAGGTGTAGGCAGTTTGTCTTAATTCTTCTGCTGCCAGATCATAAAAGGCTGGACCATCGGTTACAAATTTTTTTGCTGTTTTTAGTTTATTTATAGATCTATCGATCGCTTCCTTATGCCGAAACCTGGTTGCAATACCTTGATTTTGAACGTTATCTCCCAATTTATTCTTAATAAGATCTATCATGTTATCTATGCCAAAACCTGTTACAGCTGAAAGACCATTTTTCATATTACCATCATCGCATTTTGATATAAACGTTAGAATGTTTGGGTTCTTTATTTCAGGTAGTCCTTCACCATCATCTGTAAGAACGATAACCAAATCTGAAGAGTTAGCTCTTTCGATAGCCCTATGAATACCTTTTGTTTCGATCAAATTGCTTGTCTCTCTCAATCCAGCTGTATCAAGCATTGTTACAGGTAGACCATCCAAATCCATCCTTACTTCTATGATATCTCTAGTTGTTCCAGCTTGTTCCGACGTTATGGCAGCCTCTCTACCCGCTAGTGCATTTAAAAGTGTAGACTTACCAACATTTGGTTTTCCAACTATAGCTACTTCAAAGCCAACTCTTATCCGCTCTGCTACACTTATACCTGTTGATTCTACATCTAAGTCACTGATTATATTAGTTAAAATTGATAATACATCTTTAGAAACATCTGTGGGAACTTCTTCATCAGCAAAGTCTATAGTTACCTCAATTAAAGCCATTGCTTTAATTATCATTGAACGCCATTCTTGGGCTCTTTCCCCTAATTTACCTGAAAGAACTTTTAGAGCTTGTACTCTTTGAGCTTCTGTTTCAGCCTCTATAAGATCTGCAAGGCCTTCTATTTCTGCCAAATCAAGCTTTTCATTTAAAAAAGCTCGTCTTGTAAACTCTCCAGGTAATGCTTGTCGGAAATTAGCTATTCTTGAGAGCACTTCTAAAGCTTTTTGTATTACGGCTATACTTCCGTGAAGATGTAGCTCAACCACATCCTCACCTGTAAAACTATGAGGGCCTTTAAATGGAAGCACTAAAGCCCTATCGAGGTGTAGTCCCTCTTGTGTATACAAATCACAAAGTATTGTTTTCCTGGGTTTAATTCTAATATCGTTACACAATGAGTGTAATGACATAAAAGCATCTGGACCTGAAATCCGAACAACTGCAACTCCCGCGCGTCCTTGTGGTGTGGCAAGCGCATAAATAGTATCAACCATAAAAAATCCCTAAATTAGGTATTCATAGAATCGAAAAACTCGGAGTTGGTCTTTGTTTGTTTTAATTTTGATAAAAGAAATTCTATCCCATCTGTCGTGCCCATTGGGTTTAAAATACGTCTCAAAACAAATGTTTTCTGTAAATCGATTTTATCTATAAGAAGATCTTCTTTTCTTGTACCAGACTTCAATATATCTATAGCTGGGAAAACCCTTTTATCGGCGACTTTTCTATCTAACACGATTTCGCTGTTACCTGTTCCTTTAAATTCTTCAAAAATAACTTCATCCATTCTACTGCCTGTATCTATCAACGCTGTAGATATGATAGTTAATGAGCCGCCTTCTTCTATATTTCGAGCCGCCCCAAAGAACCTTTTAGGTCTTTGAAGAGCATTTGCATCAACCCCACCTGTTAAAACTTTACCTGATGATGGTATTACGGTGTTAAAAGCCCTACCCAAACGGGTTATAGAATCAAGAAGAATAACAACATCACGCTTATGTTCAACAAGTCGCTTTGCTTTTTCTATCACCATTTCTGATACTGCTACATGCCTAGCAGCGGGTTCATCAAAAGTAGAAGATATTACCTCTCCCTTTACTGACCTCTGCATATCAGTAACTTCTTCTGGTCTCTCATCTATAAGGAGAACTATAAGATAACACTCTGGGTGATTTTGCTCTATACTGTGAGCTATATTTTGCAAGATGACTGTCTTACCAGTTCTTGGTGGTGCAACAATAAGTGACCTCTGACCTTTACCAATAGGCGCTACTAAATCTATAACTCTGGCTGATTTATCTTTAACCGTTGGATCTTCTATCTCCATAATAAGGCGCTCATCAGGATATAGCGGTGTAAGATTGTCGAAAGCTATTTTATGTTTTGCTTTATCGGGATCTTGAAAATTTATTTGATGAGCTTCTATTAGAGCAAAATACCTTTCGTTATCTTCTGGCGCTTTTATTAACCCCTCTATCGTATCACCTGTTCTCAAAGAGTATTTTCTTATCATTTCCGGAGATACGTAAATATCATCTGGACCTGGTAAATAATTGGCTTCCGGCGACCTTAAAAACCCAAATCCGTCTTGTAATACCTCAAGAACACCATCTCCTGCGATCTCCCAACCTTCATCCGCCCTCTCACGCAAGATCTGGAACATTATTTCACCCTTGCGCATAGTTGATGCATTTTCTATTTCTAGTTCTTCTGCCATAGAAAGAAGATCTTTAGGGCTCTTAACCTTTAAATCAGATAAGTTTAAGCGAGTAGAAGACATACTAACACCTACTAAAAATAATTTGTTGAAAAACAACACAGAACAGCGTTGTGAAATTTCGGTACACTGTGTACCAAATTGAGTCAACTTCTTTAGAAATTTAAAACTATTAGCTTTTCTATTAAGTTACAAAGGAAAGTAAAAATTTCTATTAAATATAAGAATAATATTTATATAAGAATTAGATGATATTGTAGTCATCGAGAAAAGTGTGGATCAAATTTAATCCACATTTTAATCAAACAAAATTTTTATGTAAGTAATTAAAAAATAATAAAGAAATTTTTTAATTAACAATTTGTTGGTTATTATTAAAGTTCATACTCACAAAGGATAAAATGTGATTTATTTATTATAAAGAAAATAATAAATTAAAAATATGGGAAAAAAATATAATGTTAACAAATACAGTTAAACAAAACATTTTTTATCCACAAAACCATACATGGATTTATTAATGGGTGGAAAACTAATACTAGCGTCTTCTTCTGAAGTGAGAAAAGAATTATTAGAAAAGTCGAATATATCTTTCGTCTCAGTCAAACCAAATATAGACGAAGACGCTGTAAAATCCTCTTTATTGGTTGAAAATTATTCACCCCGTGACATAGCAGATGCATTGGCAGAACTTAAAGCTAGCAAGATTTCCTTAAAAACCCCAGATAGTTTGGTGTTGGGATGCGACCAGATTTTAGAATTTGAAGGTGCTTTATTGGAGAAACCGCCATCTAAAGACCTTGCTGTGCAGCAATTAATGAAAATTTCAGGAAAAAAACACATTGCGTATTCCGCAGCAGTTATATTCGAAAACTCTAAACCTATCTGGCGTTTTGTTGGTAAAGCGGATTTATTGTTAAAAAGTAATAGTGAGGAATATATTTCTGACTATGTAAGTAGGAATTGGGATAGTATTAAGTACAGTGTAGGTGGGTATA
>CEUK01077610.1_pt1 | contig 10407 bp, 7 predicted proteins | sample 356451 | NCBI WGS metagenome assembly CEUK01 (sample SAMEA2622843, study PRJEB7988) | marine metagenome | isolation source: saline water (ENVO:00002010), including
AATGTATTCCGTTATATATGATGCAATTAATGCTGTTAAAGATGCCCTTGATGGTATGCATGAGCCCGAGTTAAAAGAAGAGATAATTGGTAATGTAGAGATTAGAGAGGTTTTTAAAATACCTAAAGTTGGTTCTATTGCTGGTAGTTATGTCACTGACGGGAAAATTGAAAGAAATTCTGAAATTAGATTAATTAGAGAAGGAATTGTTATTTATTCTGGTAAATTAGCTTCTTTAAAAAGATTTAAAGAAGATGTCAAAGAGGTTTCAAAAAATTATGAGTGTGGGCTAAATATTGAAAACTTTAATGATATAAAGGTTGGTGACGTAATTGAGGCATTTAATCAGGTAAAATCTTAAAAATTTTCCTCACTCAAAGGAACTTTAATAATAAAGCAATCTGGAAAATGTTTTTTGATTTCATTTATTTTTTTTTCAGCAGTTACTTTTTTCATAAAATACTCAGTTGTGACTTTGAAGAAAGGAGCTTCATAAAAAAAGTCAGCTGAAAAATTAGGAAAGAGTTCTTCATATTTTTTTTTCACTTTCCAAGTAGAGTAACGATTTTCATTGTGATATAATTGAATTTTATACACATTAATTTTCTTCTCAAAAAAACTATTATATGTTTTGAAAATTTTTTTAATTTCATCACTTTTTTCGATGAATAGATTTTGATTTAAATTGAATTTGTTTTGACTGTATGAGTAGAAAAGTGATGAAAAGATGATGAAAATGCACAGAATTTTTTTTTTCATTTCAGGGTCTTTATTTAGATTGATTCTAAATTAACAATTTCTTTAAATTTACATATATTTTTTCATGTTTTTATACAAATAGATTTTTATATTTGTAACCTAATTTTTAATGTCAATAATGTTTAGTAAAACAATATTATATTTCGCATTCTTTTTCTTGACTCTTGTTCCATATTTTTCTAATGCGCAAGTTGATTACCTTATAGGTCATGACATTAAAAAGGGAGAGGAGTTATATAAAGCTAATTGCACCAGTTGTCACAAATTAGGGGATGAAAAAAAAGCTAGGCTAATTGGTCCTGGATTAAACCCTGAAATATTTGAGGAGTACACGGAAGAATGGTTAATTAGTTGGATAAAAAATTCATCAGCTCTTATTGAAAGTGGAGATGAGCAAGCAATTGCAATATTTGAAGAATACAATCAAAGCGTCATGACTGCATTCCCTACGTTTTCTGATGATGATGTAAGAGATATACTTGCTTACATTGAAAACCCTCCTGTGGAAGAAGTTTCGATTGTTGAAGTTTTAGATGTTGAGGATGTTCAAAAGGAGTCGATAAATACTCAGTCGCTACTCTTAATAGCTTTAGTTTTATTTTCAATATTAGGTTTTTTAGTTTTTATCAAAAATTCACTTAAAAAGGCCTCAAAAATTGAAGAAACTATTTTTCAAGGTTTTAAGAAATGGGTGTTGAGCAATTTAGTTATTGTAATAATAATTGCTCATTTAGGAGTTTTATGTTTAATTGTTTTAGGATGGCAAAGTCTATCCAAAATTGGAATATCGCAAAATTATCAACCTGCTCAACCAATTGAGTTTTCTCATAAAGTTCATGCTGGTCAACAGGGAATAGATTGTAACTACTGTCATTCAAGTGCAAGAAAAAGTAAACATTCAGGAATACCTTCAGCTAATGTTTGTATGAATTGTCACGCTAATATTGTTGAAGGCCCTAAGCATGGGACTAAAGAGATTGCTAAAATTTATAAAGCTGTAGGTTACGATGTTGACACGAGATCATATATTGAAGGATATGAAGAGCAACCAATTAAATGGGTTAGAATTCATAATTTACCTGATTTAGCTTATTTTAATCATTCTCAACATGTTGTAGCTGGCGGTTTAGAATGTCAAGAGTGTCATGGTGCTATTGAAGAAATGGATGAGGTTTATCAAAAAGAAAAATTAACAATGGGTTGGTGTATAAATTGTCATCGTGATAGTAAAATTGATTTAGATAACCCGTATTATCACGGTTATAACGATTGGATTGAAAAACATAAGAAAGCAGATTTAACAGTGGAGAACATTGGTGGTTTGGAATGTGGAAAATGTCATTATTAAAGTAAAATGAAAGAGCAAAAAAAATATTTTAAGAGCCCATATTTAAAAGGGAACGAAGATTTTCTTCATAAAGAATTTTCTGACAAGTTACCTGTTGATCACTTTCTTGCAGATCAAAAAGAAAATAATTACGGAACAAGTAGAAGGGATTTCCTGAAGTTCTTAGGATTTAGTACTGCGGCTGCAGTTTTATCTTCTTGCGAATCACCAATTCAGAAATCTGTTCCATATCTTAACCAACCTGAAGAAATAATACCAGGTGTAGCAAACTTTTATGCAAGTACGTATTATCAAGAAAATACTTTTGCAAGTATTTTGGTAAAGACTAGAGAAGGTAGGCCAATTTCAGTTTCTGCTAATAAAGATTATGAAAAGATAACTTCTCACAGTGGTGGATTAAATTCTAGGGCATATGCAAGTGTGCTATCTCTATATGATTCTAATAGATTAAAATCACCTTTAAAAAATAACAATGAGGTTTCGTGGGATGAGTTAGATAATGAAGTCATTAAGTCATTGAATCAGATATCAAAAACTAAAAACAAAATAGTTTATTTATCTCCCACTATAATTAGCCCGTCTCATAAAAAAATACTTGAATCATTTCAAAAAAAATATAATAACCTTGAAGTTGTATACTATGACCCTATTTCAAAGTCAGCAATTATAGAAGCTAATAAATCTTGTTTTGGAGAGTCATTTATACCAACATACAATTTTGATAAAGCCAAAGTCGTAGTTTCTTTTGAAGCAGATTTTTTGGGCGATTGGCTTGATGCAAGTCATGGGAGAAAATATAGTTCTCGTAGAAATCCAGGAACAAATATGTCTAAACATTATCAGTTTGAATCTTTACTGACCTTAACTGGTTCCAACTCTGATAAAAGAGTACCTGTAAATCCGGATGAACAATTAAAATACTTAATGTATATTTTTTCAAAATTAAGTATGACCAAACAAGAGGTTGTTATAGAAAATTTAAATCACAAAGCAATACTTGATAACATTTGCAAAGAATTACAAGAAAACCAAGGAGAAAGTTTAGTCATTTCAGGTAGTAGTGATCCTCAAAACCAAATTATAGTTAATGCTATAAATTATTTACTTGATAACTATTCAAAAACTATTGACTACAACAATAAATCAAATCTATATAGTGGAGTTAATTCAATCTTTAAAAGATTTTTAGACGATGTTGAGGCAAATAAAGTTGGGGCATTAATAATTAATGATTTAAATATCATTTATAATGTTCCTCAACTCAGAGATAAGTTAAATAATATTAAACTTAAAGTTCAAATTACTGACTCAAAAAATGAAACTAGCAAGTATATGGATTTCGTATGCCCTAAGTCTCACTTTTTAGAATCATGGGGAGATGCTAACCCATATACAGCAATATATGCAATTCAACAACCGACAATAAATCCACTTTTTAACTCAAGAGAATCTGAGCAAATTTTATTAAAGTGGTCTGGTTACGAGGAATCATATTACAATTATTTAAAGACATTTTATAAAAATATGTCTTTTAAAAAGTCATGGAATAAAATTTTACATGATGGGTATTGTGAAATTGATTATAAAAGAAATGATTATATTTTTTCTTCAAAGGTTGCTAAAGATATCACAAAAAATTACAACCCAAGTCAATCTAATAAAAATGATACATTTTTAGTCTTATATTCTAAGATATCTATGGGCCAAGGATATCAGTCTAATAACCCATGGTTGCAAGAACTACCTGACCCTGTAACTAAAGTAACTTGGGATAACTACTTAACAATTAACCCAGTTCATGCTAAAAAATTAGGTTTGAAAAATTGGCATGTTTCTAATGGTGCTCTAAATGGAGATGTTGTTCTAATTAAAATGGGTGAAAAGAGTATAAAAGCCCCTGTCTATATCCAGCCTGGTCAAAAACAAAATGTATTAGGTCTTTGTTTTGGTTATGGTCGGACGGAAGCTGGTAAGGTAGCTAGTGGAGTTGGCGTAAACGCTTTTGAGATACATGACAATTTTAACTTAGTTCAAAAAAATAATTTTTCAATTACCAAAGTTGAAGGTGTTGAGCATGAGTTTGCATGTACTCAAAATAGTCATACAATGATGGGTAGAAGTATTGTTAAAGAAACAACTTTGAATGAATACCTTAAAAACCCAAAATCTGGTAATGAAGATTTTAAACTAGAATCATATAAGGGGAAGGTTTCCCCTAGTGAGTTAAATCTTTATCAAGAGTGGGAGCCATCTGTACATTTTTGGAACATGTCTATTGATCTTAGTAAGTGTCATGGATGTGGGGCATGCGTAATTGCTTGTCATGCTGAAAATAATGTGCCCGTGGTAGGTAAAGAAGAGGTTAGAAAAAATAGAGATATGCATTGGCTTAGAATTGATAGATATTATTCTAGCGATATGACAAAAGATCTAGCCGAAGAAAAGGGAATTGGTGCTATTGAAATGTACAAGATGATGGAGGAGCCAGCAAGTGAAGAAAATTTAGAAGTTGTTTTTCAACCGGTAATGTGTCAACATTGTAATCAAGCACCTTGTGAAAATGTTTGTCCTGTTGCTGCTACCACCCATTCAAATGAAGGTCTTAATCAAATGACTTATAATAGATGTATAGGAACAAGATATTGTATGAATAATTGTCCATATAAGGTAAGAAGGTTTAATTGGTTTAATTATAAAGACAATGATAATTTTGACTTTAACATGAACGATGATTTAGGTAAAATGGTTTTAAATCCAGATGTTACTGTTAGAGCTAGAGGTGTTATGGAAAAATGTTCTATGTGTATTCAAAATATACAAAAAACAAAATTAGACGCTAAGAGAGAAAGAAGAAAAGTTAGAGATGGAGAAGTTAGTATTGCTTGTGAGACTGCGTGTGATACAGGCGCTATAGTATTTGGAGATGCTCTTGATTCAAACAGTAGAATAAGTAAGGAGAAAAAACATCCTAGAACTTATGCATTGTTAGAAGAGTTAAATACACAACCCTCAGTTTTTTATAAAACAAAAGTTAGAAATAAAAATAAAATAAATAAAAATGTATAGGTCACCAGTTAGAGAGCCATTAATAACAGGAAATAAAGATTTACATGATATCACAGTTGATATAGCTAGACCTATTGAGACAAGTGCAAACAAATGGTGGTGGTCATTGTTTATTGTTTCGGCTATTGCTATGCTTTGGGGTTTTGGATGTATTGCATATACAATTGGAACTGGAGTAGGGGTTTGGGGTTTAAATAATACAATTGGTTGGGCTTGGGATATTACTAATTTTGTTTGGTGGGTTGGTATAGGTCACGCGGGTACTTTGATTTCTGCTGTTCTATTGTTATTTAGACAGAATTGGAGACTTTCTATAAATAGAACCTCTGAGGCTATGACTATTTTTGCTGTTATGCAAGCTGGATTATTTCCTCTTATACATATGGGTAGGTTATGGGTTGGTTTTTGGGTTTTTCCTCTTCCAAATCAATATGGTCCTTTGTGGGTAAACTTCAATTCCCCTTTGCTTTGGGACGTATTTGCTATTTCAACTTATTTTTCTGTATCACTTGTTTTCTGGTACATGGGCCTAATTCCTGATTTTGCTATGATTAGGGATAGAGCTATTAAACCAATTACAAAAAAAATATATTCGTTTTTATCCTTCGGATGGAGTGGAAGGGCTAAACATTGGCAACGTCATGAGGTTATGTCTTTAGTTTTAGCAGGATTGTGTACTCCTTTAGTTTTATCGGTTCACTCGATTGTTAGTATGGACTTTGCAACATCAGTTATTCCTGGTTGGCATACAACAATTTTTCCTCCTTACTTCGTTGCTGGAGCTATTTTTGGTGGTTTTGCTATGTGTCAAACACTGCTTTTAATTGCAAGAAAAGTAGTCAATTTAGAAGATTATATTACCATGACCCATATTGAATACATGAACATAATAATTCTCGTAACTGGATCAATCGTTGGTTGTGCTTATATTACTGAGTTGTTTATTGCTTGGTATTCAGGTGTTGAGTTTGAGCAATATGCTTTTTTAAACAGAGCTACTGGACCTTATTGGTGGGCTTATTGGGCTATGATGACATGTAATGTTATTTCTCCACAACTAATGTGGTTTAAAAAACTAAGAAGAAATATATTATTCACTTTCATAATTGCTCTTTTTGTTCATATTGGTATGTGGTTTGAAAGATTTGTAATTATTGTAACGTCTCTTCATAGAGATTTTTTACCATCTAGTTGGTCAATGTTTTCACCTACCTTTGTAGATTTAGGTATTTTCATTGGAACAATAGGTTTTTTCTTAGTACTTTTCTTAATCTACGCTAGAACATTTCCTGTTATTGCTCAAGCTGAATTAAAGACAATTGTTAAAACAAAAAGTTCAAAGTATAATAAAAATAAAAATGGAGAATAAAGTTATTTATGGTTTATACGGTGATGATGATCACGTTTTAGCAGCAACGAAAAAAATTGTTTCTAAGGGATATAGGGTTAATGAAGTTTATTCACCCTATCCAGTACATGGGCTTGACACCGCCATGGGCTTAAATTATAGTAGACTTGCTATTACTTCATTTATGTATGGGTTATTGGGTTTTGGTCTCATAACATTGTTAATGTGGTTCATTATGATATCAGATTGGCCAATGATTATTGGAGGAAAGCCAAATTTTTCTTATGGTCAAGCCCTACCTGCTTTTATCCCTGTAACATTTGAAGCAACAGTTTTTTGTGCCGCTCATTTGATGGTTATAACTTTTTTATTTCGATGTGGATTATTTCCTGGTTCTTCTTCAAGAAACCCAGACCCTAGAACTACTGACGATAAATTTTTGATGGAAGTTTCAGAATCAGATCCTAAAAAAATCACAGAAATTAAAAAGATAATGAAAGAATGCGGCGCAGAGGAGGTTAATGTAAAAAATTCTGTTAAAGAATTGATGGATGAGATTGATGGTGAGTTATCTAAAAAAAATAAAGTTTCAAAAAGAAGAAAAGTAAAAAAAAGTAATTCTTCTTTTTTGACTAATATAATTAATAAAATAAAGAGAAAATGATTAGGGTTATTCTTATAATATTTGTCTGTTTTGTTTTTTCTTCATGTGGAGATTCGGCCTCTGATGGAATTAAAACAAGTGATAAACCTGGATATGAGTACATGCCAGATATGTATAGGTCACATGCTTATGAAACTTATACAATGAATCCTAATTTTTCTGATAGTATGACAGCAAGAAAGCCAGTTAAAGGGACAATACCAAGAGGTTTTATTCCATTTGAATATGAAAATACTTTGGACGACTTTAAAAGAGCTGCTTTGGAGTTAAAAAACCCATATGAAAGATCAGAAAAAAATATTGAACAAGGTAAGCAGTTATATGGAATGTTTTGTGCTCATTGTCATGGACAAAATGGTGATGGAAAAGGTTCGATTACTCACCCAGTTTATAGCGCAATTCCAGCTTATTATGATGATGTTATGATAAGACCTAGATCACAGACCACAATGAAATATCTTGAAGATGGTCATCTTTACCATGCAATTTACTATGGTTATAACGCTATGGGTCCTCATTATAATTTAGTATCTGATGAGGAGAGATGGAAAATAGTTTTATATGTTAACGAATTACAAAATACAGAAAAATAAATGTATAGAATAACAAAAGATATTAAGCGTTTCTCAACAATTTTAATTTTGATTGGAGTTGTAGCTATTTCGTATGGTTTTTTTCAATCATTAACAGCTACAAGCGACGATGAAATTAAATATACAGTTAAAAAAATAGCAAATGAGTTAGATTTAAAATTGAAAGTTAAGTTAGAAAATGAAAAATACAATGACGTTGGTTATTGGATGGATGAAAATGATGAAGTTATAATAAAAACTGGTGATAAAAGTAAATATGAAGACGGCACTAAAGTAGTAATTACTGAAATTAACACAGATGGTGAAGGTGGGTATAGTTTCTCAACCAAAAAAGATAAAAAAGTTGATTATTCTGAACTTATTTATAAAGTTGAAAAGAAATTAAATTGTAGTATTGATTCAAGTCACATTCATAGTGTTGAGGATGTAATATATTCGGCAAAGCATTATTTTCATGCAAAAAGTCAAAGAGTTTGGTCAAGTCTTCTTATATCGACTTTATTTTTTCTCATGATTTCTGTTGCTGCAACCCTTTGGTGGGCCTTGCAATATGTTGCTCAAGCTGGTTGGTCTGCGCTACTTTTAAGGGTTCCAATGGCTATTACATCCTTTATTCCTTATGGAGCATTTATTTTAATTTTTATTCTTGTTACAGGTGGCATACACTGGCATCATACATTTCATTGGATGGCAGAAGGTATTAATGATCCTTTAGATCCTTATTATGATGAAATTATAGCTAACAAGTCTGCTTATTTGAATATTCCATTTTTCATGTCTAGATCATTTATCTATTTGTTGGGATGGATGTTCTTTGCTTATCTATTAAAAAAGTACTCTCTCAAAGAAGATGTTTATGGAGGAGGTCATAGTATGAAATGGTATAATAAGAGTTTCAAAGTATCAGTATTATTTGTTTTATTTTTAGGAGTTACTTCTTCATCCGCAGGTTGGGATTGGATAATGTCAATAGATACTCATTGGTTCAGTACATTATTTTCTTGGTACGCTTTAGCTTCATTTTTTGTGTCTGCTTGTGCTTTTATTGCAATCATCACAATCTATTTAATGTATAGCGGATACTTTAAAGAACTAAATAATAGTCATATGCATGATTTTGGGAGATATTTATTAGCATTTAGTATTTTTTGGACGTATCTTTGGTTTGCCCAATATATGTTGATTTGGTATTCAAATATACCTGAGGAAGTCGCATACTATCAAGAGAGATATGAGTATTATTATCCTATGATAATAATAACATTGTTAATTAATTTTATAACGCCTTTTTTACTATTAATGAAACGTTCTTCTAAAAGATCAAAGGGTCAACTTTTATTTGTTGCATGCTTAATTGTATTAGGTCATTACTTTGATGTCTTTTTAATGATTACACCAGGAACCATGCACGATCATTGGCATCTAGGTTTTATTGAGATTGGGACGTTTCTAGGATTTTTAGGTTTGTTTGTCTTAATTGTGTTTAGAAATCTTTCTAAACATCAGTTAATTCAAAAAAATCATCCTATGATAGGAGAAAGTGAACATCATGAAATACATATACATTAAATAGAAAACTGTGGATATAAATTTTATTTTAAAAATATTAATTGGACTCTTAATCATAGTAACTTTTTTTCAAGTTATTAGATTAATTGAATTATCATCAAGATTAGCTGAAAATAGAGATCAAGTAACTGATAAATCAAATTTTTATAACGGATTATTGCTTTTATTATCTGGTATAGGTTTATTAGCTTTCTTTTTTTGGCAACGGGCAGAATGGGGTCATCTTACCTTACAAGCTCCAGCATCAGAACATGGTGTTTTGATTGATCAATTATGGGACACTACAATGGGATTAATTATAGTTGTCTTTTTAGTATTACAACCTATTTTATTTGGATTTTCTTATTTGTACAGGGGAAGAAAAAATAGAAAGGCTTATTTTATTAGTCATAATAATAAGTTAGAGATTTTTTGGACAGCAATACCCACAGTTGTTTTGTCTGTTCTTATTGTTTATGGATTAATCGTTTGGGGTAATGTTACAGATGTCAATAATGCTAAAGGTGGAATACAAATGGAGGTTTATGCTAAACAGTTTGGATGGACAATAAGGTACTCAGGTGAGGACAATAAATTAGGAGATGGTCATGTTAGGTTTTATGCACCAACCAATCCTCTTGGAGTTGTTACAGAAAATATGTTTAATTTACAGTCAAAAGAGTTAGAATCAAAAATCAACTCTGATAAAGAAAAATTATTAACCGAAAAAAATATATCTAAGAAAAAAAGTATTTCTGATAGAATTGAAAGAAATATAGCAAAAAATCAAATGTATAAAGCTTACTATAACTCTATTTCAGAAGAAGAAAGGTTAGCTGGAGAAGATGATATAGTAGTTTCTGAGTTATACCTTCCTGTTAATCAGAAAGTGGCTATGAAATTTAGATCACAAGATGTAATACACTCAGCTTATATGCCTCACTTTAGAGCACAAATGAATTGTGTGCCAGGATTGTCAACACAGTTTGTATTTACTCCAACTATGACTACAAAAGAATATAAAGAGTATTTAGGTAATCCTGATTTTGACTATGTATTACTTTGTAATAAAATTTGCGGA
>CEUK01023982.1_pt1 | contig 10405 bp, 7 predicted proteins | sample 356451 | NCBI WGS metagenome assembly CEUK01 (sample SAMEA2622843, study PRJEB7988) | marine metagenome | isolation source: saline water (ENVO:00002010), including
CTTCCCTCTACTTCATTAAACTTTTCGTTTGTTTCTTGCATATAGTATACACAGCTATCAAAACAAATGCTTGAATTTATATACTCTTTTTTTGCATACTGTATCTCTGCTAAAGACAAGAAGGATATTGCCTTCTGGGAATTATTGTTTATACTGTTCTTTGTTGAAAGACTAAACATAGAAATGGCTGAACTTGTATCTTTATCATACATATAAATTTGACCCAAAGTAAAATATATTTGATCTAAATATTCTTTGTTTTTATCATCTTTTACCATTTTTAAAAGCTGTGCTAGGGTCTTTTTATTATCCTTTTGTGATCCTTCTCCAAGTCTTGCTAAGGTCATTTTTGCATTAAAAGTCATTTCATAGTCTGAACTAGCCCTAAGAGCTTTTTGCATGAGTTTTCTTGCGTCTAACTGCCTGTTTGTTTGCTGATATATCTGTGATAAAACATAGTAATACCTAACCTTGTTTGACTTTCTTTTAATCATTTTAATTAGCTCTTCTATATTTTTCGCGGCTAAATCAAGTTCGTTTGTTTCGATATAAAACTCTGAGCTCGCTTTTAAAAACTCTATCTTGGTTTTTTTATCTAAAATCCTTTTTCTTTCTAAGGCTTTTATTTCGGACTTTGCAAGCATAAAGTCGCCTTTATTTATGTACGCCCTTATTAACCACACTGTAGCTTTTTGAATTGTTTTTTTATCTTTGTATGACGTCTTTATAAAACTAAAGGTTTTTATCGCCTCATCATTTTCCCCCTTGTAGAAATAGCCCATACCTAGTAAAAGATAATTGTCGTCTATCCACTTACAATACTCTTTCCCTTTAATTTTTATTGAGTGTTTTTGTATTACAACTGAAGCCTTTCTAATAGCCTTATCCATGTATGAATGTGTCTTTTTTAATCCTTTTAGATCTCCTGTTGGAAAGATTGGCAAAATCTGTGTATAGTCGTCCTTGTGTTCCTTGTGAATTTTCTTAACTCCAGCCTTTAAACTTTCTTTTCCATTAAAATATCCATTGTATTTGGCTGTTGTATTGTGATATGTTCTGTGAAACCACGTTTTTTTCTTTGTTGAACAAGAAAAAAACATTGCGCTTAATATAAAAACTAATGAATATTTAATAATAATGTGGCTTGAAGTCTTCAACATTTAGTAATAACTCTCTTTATTTTAGAATATTTTACTTGTATCTTAAAATTTCTCACAAATATGCCTATATTTTTATGATATTTGCAATAATTATGGCAAATAACTCTAACAAAAAAAATTTCTGGCACAGCTTAACCAAAACTTTTAGGCTGGTTATTATGACTACCGACTCTTTTGAGGAAAAGTTTTCCACAAAGGTTTCCTTCTTAAAAACTGTTATGTTTATATGCTCGTTTCTTTTCGTTGCATTGCTATTGTCTTTTTTATTGTTGTCATACAGCCCTCTTAATGAATATGTTCCTGAAAAAACCAACTCTCGCCTACAGGAGCAGTTAATTTCTTTATCTTTAAAAACTGATTCCTTAAACACTTTAATAGTTTCTAGGGAGGCTTACTTAAAAAATCTAACGGGGATTATTACAGATTCTCCTATGAAGAGTAACGAAAAAATTAACTCTACAGAAAAAAACAATTTACAAACCCATCCTATTAGCCTTAAAAAATCTAAAGAAGATTCTTTGCTTAGAGTTTACGTAGAGTCTGAAGAAAACAGCTCAATATATACAAACAAAAACATGAAAAATAATTTTTTAACTTTTTTTACACCTATATCTGGACTAATTATTGATAGTTTTTGTCTAAAAACAAAACACTTCGGCATTGATTTGGTAGCAAAAAAAGGTGCTAAAATTTCAAGTGTCTTAGATGGAACTGTTATTTCTAGCCAGTGGACGGCAGAGACTGGATATGTATTGATGGTTCAACATGAAAACAACTATATTTCTGTATATAAACACAATTCTGTTTTACTTAAAGACGTGGGAGATTTTGTTTTGGCTGGCGACTATATTGCTGTGGTAGGAAACTCTGGTGAACTCTCTTCTGGTCCACACTTGCATTTTGAACTGTGGAACAACGGCCTTCCATTAAACCCTACAAACTTTATTAACTTTTAATATGCCCTTTAAATCTTTTTTCGCTTTAATTTTTGCTAAATATATTGTTTTCAAAAACTCTTTTTGGAAAGAAAATGCTGTTGAAATACAAAGAAAAACACTTATTTCATTAATTTCCACAGCAAAAAACACATCTTTTGGCGAAGATCATAATTTTAAACAAATCAAAAGCTATGATGACTGGAAAAGAAACGTTCCTATAAGAGACTATGAAGGTATACTTAAATATATAAAGCGCTTAATTTCTGGAGAAAAAAATGTGCTTTGGCCTGGCAGCCCCATTTATTTTTGCAAAACTTCTGGAACAACTTCTGGAACCAAATATATTCCTATCAGCAAGGAGTCTATGTCACACCATATAATTAGCGCTCGAGATGCCATTTTGTCTTACATCGCTGAAACTAAGAACGCAAATATTGTTGATGGAAAAATGATTTTTTTACAGGGGTCTCCCAAGCTCAAGAAAACTGGGTCTATTTTAACTGGTCGCCTTTCGGGAATTGTCGCACATCATGTTCCAAAATACTTGTTAAAAAATCGCCTTCCTAGTTACGAAACAAACTGTATTGACAACTGGGAAGAAAAAATAAATTCTATTGTTAATGAAACCGTCTCTGAAAACATGACTCTTATTGGGGGGATACCCCCTTGGGTCCAGATGTATTTTGAAAAGCTTATTGAAAAGACTAGCTCCTCTATTGGTGATATTTTCCCTAACCTATCTGTTTACATGTACGGGGGAGTTAATTTTGAGCCATACAAAAACTCTTTCAAAGCACTAATTAATAAAAAAATTGCTGGTATTGAACTTTATCCTGCTTCAGAAGGGTTTATTGCATATCAAGACTCTCAAAAAGAAACGGGTATGACGCTTTGTGTTAACAATAATATATTTTATGAGTTTATTGCCGTTGCTGACTTTAATAATGGGGCTGGCAAACGAGTTTGGTTAAAAGATGTTTCTTTAGATACAAACTATGTTATTATTTTAAATACAAATGCCGGTTTGTGGGGCTACAACATAGGTGACACTGTAAAGTTTGTAAGTCTAAACCCATATAAAATAATTGTAACCGGCAGAATTAAACATTTTACATCCGCCTTTGGTGAACATGTAATTGCTGAAGAGGTTGAGTCCTCATTAAAAGAAGCTCTTTCTATAATGTCTGTTGAAATAAAAGAGTTTCATGTAGCCCCTCAAGTTAACCCGAAATCTGGACTGCCTTTTCATGAGTGGTTCATTGAATTTGAGCGCACCCCGTCCTGTTTAGATGAGTTTGCCCTCTTATTAGATAGTAATTTACAAAAAAGAAATGTTTATTATAGAGATTTAATTACAGATGGTGTTTTAAGGACCTTGAAAATTAGTTGCGTTAAAAAGAATGGATTTATAGACTACATGAAATCTGTAGGTAAACTTGGGGGTCAAAACAAAACGCCACGATTGGCTAATGATAGGTTAATTGCCAACCAACTAACAATTTTAAAAAATGATTAAAAAAAAGATCGCCATATTAGGATCAACCGGGTCGATAGGAAGACAAACTCTCGATGTTGTTTTTGAACATAAGAGTATGTTTGAGGTTGTTGTCTTAACCGCAAATAATAACAGCTCTCTACTCATTAAACAAGCAATTAAGTTTAAACCTTCTTATGTGGTTATAGTGAATGAAAAAAAATATACAGAAGTTAAGTCCGCTTTAAAAAATGAAGCTATAAATGTTCTTTCTGGAGCTAACGCTCTAGTTGAAGTGGTTAAAATCCCTGAGGTTGAGCTTGTATTAACCGCTCTTGTTGGTTATTCTGGATTACTTCCTACTATTAGCGCTATAAAATCAAAAAAAACTATCGCTTTAGCTAACAAAGAAACACTTGTTGTCGCTGGAGAATTAATTTGCTCCTTATGCAAAGAACATAATGTGCCTATTATTCCCGTAGACTCAGAGCACTCAGCAATATTTCAATGTCTTAATGGTGAAGAGTCTCTTGCGGTGGAAAAAATTTATTTAACTGCTTCTGGAGGGCCTTTTAGGGGTTTTTCTAAAAAACAGTTAACGCATGTGAGCAAGGAAGATGCGCTGAAACACCCAAACTGGGATATGGGAAAAAAAATAAGCATTGATTCTGCAACATTAATGAATAAAGGGCTTGAAGTTATTGAGGCTAAGTGGCTTTTTAACATTAATCCTGATCAAATTAGTGTCGTTGTTCATCCTCAATCTGTAATCCATTCCGCAGTCCAATTTGTCGACAGCTCGGTAATAGCCCAAATGGGTATCCCCTGCATGAAAACCCCAATTCAATATGCGCTTGGTTTTCCTAATCGAATAAAAAACTCATTTGCTAGATTTTCTTTTTTTGACTTTCCAAACTTAACTTTCGAAAAACCAAATTTAGAAACATTTAAAAACCTTGAGCTTTCTTTTTTAGCTCTTAAACAGGGGGGTAATGTTCCTTGTATTTTAAATGCTGCAAATGAAGTTGCTGTAGAGGCTTTTTTAAAAGAACAAATTAGTTTTTTAAATATGCCTGAATTAATTGCTAATTGCATGCAAAAAATTACTTTTGTAAAAAGTCCAAGTTTAGATGATTATATACAAACAAATAATGAAACCCGTAAATTTGCAAAAAGCCTGATCTAATGGATATTATAATTAAAGCCTCTCAATTGTTAATGAGCCTATCGATATTGGTTGTTTTGCATGAGCTTGGACATTTTATTCCTGCAAAACTTTTTAAAACTAAAGTGGAAAAGTTTTATCTTTTTTTTGACCCCTGGTTTTCTGTCCTAAAAAAGAAAATAGGAGACACTGAGTATGGCGTTGGGTGGTTGCCTTTAGGGGGTTATGTTAAAATTGCTGGAATGATTGACGAGTCAATGGACAAAGATCAAATGAAAAAAGCTCCTGAAAAATGGGAGTTTAGAGCAAAACCTGCCTGGCAAAGATTAATTATAATGGTTGGAGGTGTAGCTGTTAATTTACTTTTAGGCGTTTTTATTTATTCTCTAACTCTTTTCGTTTACGGGGATAAATACTTACCCAATGACAGTTTAAATGATGGTGTTTGGTGTACTGAAAAAATGGCCGAAAACCTAGGTTTTAAAACTGGAGATAAAATTGTTTCTGCTGACGGAAAAAAAATAGAGCGGTTTACGGATGTACTAGAAAAAATTATTGTTTCTGATGTCATTACGGTTGAAAGAGGTGGGGAAAGGGTTAACCTACATATGCCTGAAAACGTTGTTGATCAGTTTTTAAATGCCACCAACAAACTAATTTTAATGCCTAGAATCCCAACTGTTATTTCGGGTTTTTCTGAAAATTCCAATGCAAAAAAAGCTGGTCTTTTAAAGAACGACATCATAATTGGAATGAACGGTGTTCGTTATAAATATTTTGATCAATTTAAATTAGCATTAGAAGATTATCGTGGAAAAAATGTTGACTTGATTGTCGAGCGATCTAACGAAGAAATTACTCTTTCTTGCTTGGTTTCAAGCGAGGGGAAGCTTGGTTTCGTTCCTGGCCTCTTTTCTTTTTCCCAACTTGAAGAGTTTAATACATACACGTTTGCTTCTCAAAATTTTTCCCTCTTGCAGTCTTTTCCTGCTGGATACAAAAAAGCTAAAAAGAAGCTTCTAAGCTATATTGATCAATTTAAACTAATACTTAATCCAAATACTGGTGCATATAAAGGTATGGGCGGGTTTGGTGCTATCGGCTCTTTGTTCCCGGCAACCTGGAACTGGGAAGCTTTTTGGAACCTAACCGCATTTCTTTCATTAATGCTTGCCTTTATGAATTTATTACCAATTCCCGCTTTAGACGGAGGGCACGTTATGTTTTTGTTGTACGAAATAATTGTTGGGAAACCAGCTCCAGAAAAATTTATGGAATATGCTCAAGCTGTTGGGATGTTTTTATTGCTTGCCCTGGTCGTATATGCAAATGCAAATGATATTTTTAGACTTTTATAAATGCTTTTAGCCCTTTCTACATATCACTACATTATAATTTTTTCTCTTACTATTATCATTTCATATCTATTTAATGTATATTCAAAAAAAACAGGGATCCCTTCTGTTCTTTTGCTTATTGGTCTTGGTATCGTTATTAATTATTGCCTTCGTTTTATGGGTATAGAAAAGCCCAACCTTTTTCCCATACTAGAAGTTCTTGGCGTAGTAGGTTTAATTTTGATTGTTTTAGAGGCTGCTTTGGACTTAGAGCTAGTGAAAAACAAAATGCCTCTAATTACAAAATCTTTTCTTGTTGCTTTAATTGGTTTAATTGGCACTTCATATGTATGTGCTCTTTCTTTTTGTTACCTACTTGATGTAAGCCTTATACACGCCTTGTTATATACTATACCTCTTTCTATTCTTAGTTCTGCGATTATTCTACCAAGTATAGAAGACTTAAGCGAAGAAAAGAAAGAGTTTATGATATATGAAAGCACTATTTCTGATATTCTAGGTATCGTTGCTTTTTACAGCGTCTTGACCTTAAGTCAGGCTTCTGAAGGGAGTAGTGTTTATGGGGAAATGTTTGGTAATTTGTTTTTAACAATTATTTTTTCTGTTTTCTTATCATATATAATAATTTATGCTTTTCAAAATATTAGAGGTCATGTTAAACTTTTTCTAATTATTGCAATTTTGTTATTAATTTATGCAATTGGCAAGCTATTTCATCTCTCTTCTTTAATTATGATTTTAGTTTTTGGTTTAATTTTAAATAATTATAGATTGTTTTTTAAACGGTTTTCTTCAATAGTGAGCTTTGATTCTCTAAAAAACATTTTGTATGATTTTAAAACAATTACCGCTGAGTCTGCATTTGTTGTTAGAACCTTCTTTTTTATTGTTTTTGGGTGGTCCGCCTACTTAGGCTCACTTTTAAGCCTAAAAGTTATTGGTCTTGGTCTTCTAACTCTTTTGATTATATATGTAATTCGTTGTATTGTATTGTTTTTATTTAGTGGAAAAAATATTTTTCCTCAGCTCTTTGTTGCCCCAAGAGGATTAATTACTATTCTCTTGTTCTTTTCTATTCCTCAACAACTAAGCCTTGGCCCTGAGCTTCAAGGAACTCTTTTGTTTGTAATTTTAGTTAGTTGTTTAATTATGTCTTGGGGATTAATTTCAAGAAAAAACTCATTAAGCAATAATGTCGAAGCTGTTACGAACGAAGAAATCTCAAAAGACCCTGAAAACAATATATCTAAATCGGATGAAAAAGAAGAAAAAATAGAAGCCGCTGATAAAGAAAAAGAAAATATAGATAATATTTAAACTACTTACGTTTTCTTTCTTAATTTTGTTTTATAAATAAAGAATATGATTGATATAAAAAACGCTCTTAACACTTTAGGTCTAAAAGATTTAAACAACGGAACTTCTGTTGGATCCCTTTCTTTTGGTAGCGGAAAAAAAATAGACTCATTCTCTCCTGTAGATGGAAGCTTAATTGGTTGTGTAACAACAACAACAAAAGAAGAATATGAAAAAGTTATCGAGATCGCAACTTCTGCTTTCAAAACATGGAGGCTAATTCCCGCTCCTAAAAGAGGAGAAATTGTGCGACAATACGGAGAAAAATTACGTAAGTATAAGCGTTCTCTTGGAGAATTAGTTTCTTTCGAAATGGGAAAGTCTCTTCAAGAAGGTCTTGGCGAAGTACAAGAAATGATCGACATCTGTGATTTTGCTGTTGGCCTTTCTAGACAGCTTCATGGACTAACTATGCATTCCGAAAGGCCTGGTCATCGAATGTATGAGCAATACCATCCATTAGGAGTTGTTGGCATAATCTCTGCTTTTAATTTTCCTGTCGCTGTTTGGAACTGGAATACTGCTTTGGCTTGGATTTGTGGGGACACTTGTGTTTGGAAATCTTCAGAAAAAACTCCTCTTTGCAGTATTGCTTGTCAAAATATATGGAATGAAGTCGCTACCGAAAACAATTTACCTGATGGTATTTCTTGTATTATAAATGGTGATTATTCTGTTGGAGAAATGATGACAGCAGATAACAGATTACCTTTAATTTCTGCAACAGGATCAACAAGAATGGGTAGAATTGTTGGAACAAAAGTTGCAGAACGTTTTGGAAAATCTCTATTAGAGCTTGGTGGAAATAATGCTATTATTATAACTCCTGAAGCAGATCTAGAAATTACTATCATCGGCTCTTTATTTGGAGCTGTTGGAACATGTGGACAAAGATGTACCTCAACCAGAAGATTAATAGTTCATGATTCTTTATATGAAGATGTAAAAACAAAACTTGTTAACGCCTATAAACAATTGAAAATTGGAAACCCTTTAGATGAGTCCAATCATGTTGGGCCCCTGATTGATAAAGATGCTGTTAAAATGTATTTAAATGCAATTGAAAAAGCAAAAGAAGAAGGGGGGACGGTTCTTATAGAGGGAGAGGTTTTAAACGGAAGTGGTTACGAAAGTGGTTGTTACGTTAAACCTGTTATTATTGAGGCTAAAAATGACTTTGAAATTGTTCAAAACGAAACTTTTGCTCCAATTTTATATTTAATGTCTTACACTGATTTAGAAGAGGCTATAGAAATGCAAAATAATGTTGCTCAAGGGCTTTCGTCTGCTATAATGACAAAAAATTTAAGAGAGGCTGAAGCTTTTCTATCTTGCTCTGGAAGTGATTGTGGTATTGCTAATGTAAACATTGGAACAAGTGGGGCTGAAATTGGTGGTGCGTTTGGTGGAGAAAAAGAAACTGGCGGAGGAAGAGAAAGTGGTAGCGATGCATGGAAAATATATATGAGAAGACAAACTAATACTATAAACTACACCAGTGAACTTCCTCTTGCTCAGGGTATAAAGTTTGATCTATAGCTTTTTGTACATAAAATAGTGCGGTCCTATATCTGAAATATTAAACTCTTCTCCTATTGAAGAAAAACCTGTTTTTTTATAAAACTCTACTGCTATTAATCTAGCATTACACCATAAAAAATCTCCTTTTCTTTTTTTAATTTCTTCTATAGCTTTGCTCATTATTTTTTTTCCATACCCTTTTTTTCTGTGTTCTTCTAATGTTGCCATTCCCCTTAGTCTATATGCATTTGTAGAGCTTATTAAGCTGCTTTGTTCTGGGTAAAATGTTGCACAACTTACAAGCTCACTTTCTTTCATAAAAGCTAAATGAAACGTCTCTATACAATTATCTCTTTGATAGGTTGTTGTTGAAAAAGGCTTTCCTTGTCGAAGAACTTTATGTCGTAAAATTCTAATTTGCTGTGCAGAAACCTTTTTTATTTTCATTTTAATTTTATTCTTTCTTCTTTATTTGCTAACTCCCACGCGGTTAAAAATATTAACTTTGTTATTCTCTCTATTTTATAATAGTCTATTTTTTCTAGTGTGTCTGTTGCTTTGTGATAGTCTTCATGAACACCATTAAAATAAAATATTACGGGGATGTTGTTTTTTGCAAAATTATAATGATCTGACCTGTAATAATATCTATTTGGTTCGTCCTCTTTGTTATATCTATAATCTAATTCTAATTTTGTGTGTTTTTCATTAACCTGTTCGCTAATATCATGCAACTCTTGACTTAGTCTGTCTGCCCCTATTAAATAAACATAATTTGAATCTTCTTTATGAAATTCATCTAACCTTCCTATCATGTCTATATTTAAGTTTGCAATTGTTTTTTCTAAAGGAAAAATAGGCTTGTTTGTGTAATACTTACTGCCTAAAAGACCTTTTTCTTCACCTGAAAAAGCTATTATTAAAACACTTCTTCGAGGTCCCTTTCCTTCTTTTTTTGCATTCATAAATGCTTGAGCTATTTCCATTATTGCTGCTGTTCCAGATGCATTATCATCTGCTCCATTAAAAATTAAACTGTCTTTTTTTCCAAGATGGTCATAGTGTGCACTTATAACTATCAATTCATTTTTTAAGTCTGTTCCTTGGATATAGCCTAAAACATTTTCTCCTTTAATAACTACTTTTTTCTTCAAGATTCTAGACAATCTGTCTGATCTGATCTTAAATTTTTGATAATATTTTTTTCCTTTATACGGGGGTACACCTATTGATTTGAAATAGTTCTTAATATAGTCTGCCGCCATTTTTTGACCAGGCTTTCCTGTTTCTCTTCCCTCTAAAGAATCTGAAGCAAGGACTAACATGTGCCGTTTTAAATCCTCTTCTGTTATTGTTTCCGAAAACCTTATGTTTTCTTGTGAAAAACACAAAAATCTACTTAATAAAAAAAGTATTAGAACACTTTTTTTTTT
>CEUK01019000.1_pt1 | contig 10403 bp, 7 predicted proteins | sample 356451 | NCBI WGS metagenome assembly CEUK01 (sample SAMEA2622843, study PRJEB7988) | marine metagenome | isolation source: saline water (ENVO:00002010), including
TTATAAATCTCTCTATTGTAAGCTTTGGAATAATCTTAGTTGGAACTATTTTAGATAAAAAATATGCAATTAAATTTTCTCAAAAAGATAAGAATTAAAATTTTTACCAACTTTTTTTATAAAATTTATAAAAATTGTTAAAACTCATGAAACATAAATGATATATTAAAAAAAAGGATTAGAAATTAGTGAAAAATGTAAGGAACCTTGTCACAGGGGGAGCAGGCTTCTTAGGTTCCCATCTAGTAGAGAAACTTTTAGATGCAGGAGAGGAAGTAATATGTTTGGATAATTATTTTTCTGGTAATAAAGATAATGTAAGTAAATGGAATTTCAATACAAAATTTGAATTAATTAGACATGACGTGACAAACCCAATTAATCTAGAAATCGATAAAATTTGGCATTTAGCATGCCCGGCATCTCCAAAGAGCTATCAATTAAACCCAATTAAAACAGCAAAAACAAGTTTTCTTGGAACTTATAATATGCTGGGTTTAGCTAGAAGAGTAAATGCAAAATTTTTTATGGCATCGACAAGTGAAGTCTATGGCGATCCAAAAGTTCATCCTCAACCAGAAACTTATAACGGTTCTGTAAATCCCATAGGTATTAGAAGCTGCTATGACGAAGGAAAAAGAATTGCAGAAACGTTATGTACAGATTATGAGAGAATGCATGGATGTAATATAAGGATTGCAAGGATTTTTAATACCTATGGTCCCAGGATGTTACCCTATGATGGACGAGTAATAAGTAATTTTATAGTGCAAGCATTAAAAAATAAACCAATAACTATTTACGGTAATGGATCTCAAACTAGATCATTTTGCTACGTTGATGACATGATTGATGGATTTATAAGTTTAATGAATTCAAGTTATAAAAAACCAGTAAATATTGGAAATCCCAAAGAATTCTCAATATTAGAGTTAGCTGACTTAATTTCGCAAAAACTTAATAGGAAGTTAAATTTTGAATATAAACCTTTACCTCAGGACGACCCCATACAAAGAAAACCTTTAATAGAATTAGCATTAAAAGAACTTAAATGGAAACCTAAAGTAGAATTATCTGAAGGTCTTGATAGAACAATCGAATATTTTGATAAGATAATTTAAATTTTCTAATTTAAATTACCATTTCCTAAAGACCATATTTTAAAACCTGATTTTTTTGCTTTATCAATATTTACAGTATTTCTGGTATCAAATATCCAACTTGGCTTTCTCATTTTATTTATTAAAAGATCATAATTAATCTCAGAAAATTCATTCCACTCCGAAAGGATTACAATCGCATCCGAGTTTACAGCAGCCTCATAAGTAGAATTGGAAAACTCCCAAAATCCATCATTATGAGAACTGTTTTCCTTGAAGGGATACAACTCTAAATCTTTCTTTATTTGATCAATCTGAACCTTAGGGTCATAAATAGATAAGATGCTACCTTCCTCAATTAAGCCTTTACAGATACTAATAGCAGGTGATTCTCTCGTATCATTAGTATTTGCTTTAAATGCAAAACCAAAGATTGCGATTTTCTTACCTGCAATATTTCCAAACAATTTATCTAAAATAATCTTTACAATTCTATTCTGTTGCCAATTATTTATTTCTATAACTTTCTCCCAATAAGATGCAACTTCATTAATTCCATAATGGTTACAGATATAAATCAAATTCAATATATCTTTTTTAAAACAACTACCACCAAATCCTGGTCCAGCATTGAGAAAGTATTTACCAATTCTAGAATCCATTCCAATTGCTCTTGATACTTCATTTATATTTGCGTTAGTTGATTCACATAATGCAGAAATAGAATTTATTGAACTTACTCTTTGAGCAAGAAAAGCATTAGCAATTAATTTTGATAATTCAGAACTCCACAAATCAGTAGTTAATATTTTATCTTCACTTACCCAATTTAAATATATTTTTTTAAGCGCAGAAATAGCATCATTATTCTCACCCCCTATTAAAACTCTATCTGGATTTTCCAAGTCGTCGATAGCACTCCCTTCAGCTAAAAACTCTGGATTTGATAAAATATAAAAAGATTTATCATCTTCATTTTTCAATTCTTGAGGCTTATTAGATGATAAAAGAATTGATTTAATTATTTGTGCAGTTTTTACTGGAAGGGTACTTTTCTCAACAACTATTGTTTTACCTTTGCCATATTTTCCAATTTGTCTTGCGGAGGCTTCAATCCATTTAAGATCACTAGCCTGACCGGCTCCAATACCCTTTGTTTTTGTAGGAGTATTTACTGAAATAAATATCATATCAGCATTAGATATATTTTCTTTAACAAGATTTGAGAAGAAAAGATTTCTATTTCTACATCTTTTAATAACTTCTTTTAAACCTGGTTCATATATTGGTAATTTGTCTAGATTAGAGTCGTTCCATGCTGCAATTCTCTCTTCATTAATATCTACTACATTAATTAAAATGTTTGGACATTTATCAGCTATTATTGCCATAGTAGGTCCCCCTACATAACCTGCACCAATACAGCAAATTTTTTCTACTAAGAGTTCCACTTTAATTTAATTATTATTTTTTTTAATTAATCATATGATATACCTAATAAAAATTTTTATAGAAAAAGAATCAATTAATTATTAAATATTTATATGTATTGGGATATAAAATCAACCTTTTTTTTACAAGTCATTAATGATTTGAAATTGCCCTCTTATATTATTCCTGAAAATTATAATTTAACTGAAAGTGGATTTGAATCCTGGAATTTAGGATTAATATATAATTTTTCTTTAACTCTACTAATATTAATTACATGTATTTTTTCAGTTTATATAGTTTATAATCTTCTTCAAGATATTAAATTGAGGTTTATAAGTAATTTTGCATTACCTGTAATAGGAATACCTATAATTTTTTACTATGTGATACCTACAATTTTCATCACTTTGTGTTCAACTAATAATTTCTGTTTTTCAAGTGAATTAGAAAGAAGCCTCCCTGATTTTTATCTGAAATATTTCTCAGGAAACATAATAGAAAAATTTATATTTATAAAATATTATTTATTTTTAATAATTTCCATAATAGGATTTTATGCAGGATTAAGAATGTTCAAATATATTTATTATGAAAAACCTCTCCTTTTTTATAAATTTTCCAAAAGAATTAATTTAGATGAAATAAGACTTACAAATAAGCTAGGAAAAGGAATTTTTTATACGTATATTATCTTTTCACTAATACTTATTTTATTCAAACTTTATACCTTAACCATTAAATCAAATGCTGATTTTGCAGATTTATATTATGTTGCAAATTTCACACGAATTTATTCATATTATGACTTTCTTTTATACCCTCCTGCTTTTTTAATAAGCATAGGATCTAATAAATTTAAAGATTCAATTTATCTTTCTATAACAATATTAATCAAATCATTTGTCATGATGTTTTGCTTAGGAAGAACATTTGAGTCATTTTACCTGGGTTCCTTAGGTTTTTTTCTATTAAATAATTCTTATTTCTATAAAAATAAAAATAGTTTATTAAATAATTTATTTACATCAAAAAATAAATTATTAAAGTTAACCTTTTTAGGATTCATATCAAGTTTTTTCTTTATTTTTATAAATAAATTTAACGAATTAATTCTTGCTTTAGATCGTCGTGACTTTTTTACTTCTTTATCAGTTTATAAGCCTTTAGCTATCTATCAATTATTTGGTAACCTTGTGGGTACACCACAAATGATTTATAAGCATTTCCTAAACTCTGAATTAATAAGCAAAATTGACCTTAATAACTACAACATTTTATTATCACAATTCTACAAATTAATATATCCAAGATACATTAATACATTTTTACCTGATAATTTTCTTTTAAAATATAGGCTTTTATCCGACTATATATTAGATGCTGATATAAAAGAAGTTGGTGGTACTACTTTTGGTTCTGGATTTGGACTTTATTCATATATTCAACCATTAATGGGAATTATTTTTATATTATTATTTTCTGCAATAAACTTTTATATTTTTTACTTTTTAACCAATAAGATACAGAATAAATTTGAAAATGATAAAGAGGATTACTCTTTAAGAAATTATTTATATATTTTCACTGCTTTACCATTTAAATCCACTTGGGGCGGTAGTTTATTCCCATCGGAAATATTATGGATTTATATCACTTACTTGCTTATAAAAATATATACAAAAGTTCTCCAGGATAAGAATTTTTTAAAAAAATTATTCAAAAATTAGAATTTCAAGTATTAAGTCTTATATAATTTAATTAAAATTTACTAAAAATAATTAATTAATTTTTGGTTAATAAAATATAATTTTATATTATGACTCCAATATTTGTTACAGGTTCAGCAGGATTTATAGGTTTTCATTTAACTAAAAAACTTATCGAGAATGGACATGAGGTTATAGGAATTGATAACTTAAATGATTATTATGATCTAAATCTAAAGCTTGATCGAATAAAAATATTAGAAAAAATTTCAAAGCAAAAAAAAGTTAATTTCAAACTTAAAAAGTTATCACTACAAGACAAAGAAGGTCTAAGTGAAATTTTTAATATATTTAAACCTAAAGTAGTTTTTAATCTGGCTGCCCAAGCGGGTGTTAGATACTCTTTAGAAAATCCAAATGAATATATTCAATCTAATATTGTTGGGTTTGGCAACATTCTTGAGTGCTGCAGATCAAATAAAGTTGAGAATTTGATTTATGCTAGTAGTAGTTCTGTTTATGGCGGCAACAAGGTTATGCCATTTAAAGAGGATCAAACAGTTGATCACCCCGTAAGTCTATATGCAGTTACAAAAAAATCTAATGAATTGATGGCTCACTCTTATAGTCATTTATATAAACTGCCTGTAATTGGTTTAAGATTTTTTACTGTTTATGGACCATGGGGTAGACCTGATATGGCATTATTCATTTTTACAGAAAAAATATTAAAAAATGAACCTATAGAAATATTTAATGGTGGAGATATGATCAGAGACTTTACTTATATAGAAGATATTGTTGAAAGCTTATATAGATTAAGAAACAAACCAGCAAAAGGCGAGAAAGAATTTAATTTTATAAAACCTGATCCTAGTGAAAGTTGGGCTCCTCATAAGATCTTCAATATTGGTAATTCAAATCCTGTTAAACTTATGGACTATATTCATCAAATAGAGAGAGCTGTCGGTAAAAAAGCTCTAAAGAAATATTTACCAATGCAACCAGGAGATGTAAAGGCAACATTCGCTGATACAAGTAAACTTGAAAATTGGATAAATTTTAAACCCAATACATCAATTGAAAATGGTGTAAGCAAATTTGTTGAGTGGTATAAAGCATACTACAAATATTAAATTCAAATAAACCATTAAAATTTACAAAATCTTTTAATAAATCTAAGATTTTAATGAATTATAAATATTTAAATGCTTCTGAAAATTTGCTTCGGGATCAAAATTCATTAAATAATCATTCTCTAAATAATTATTTTTGTTTTTTAAAACATATTGTATCTTTTCTGAGAAATTTAAATAATCTCCAAATTGAACTAATTCCCCGCATGGACCAACGATATCCTTAATGGATGATACATTCATTGCTACAATAGGAAGTCTTGCATAAATAGCTTCTAAAAGTACCAGCCCAAATCCTTCATATTGAGAAGTCAAGCAGAAAAGTGACCAATATTTCATATGTTGAATGACATATTCTGAGTAATTTATCCAAATAATATTATTTGATAAATTTAAACTATTACTTATTGTAAGTAGCTTCTTTTTTTGATTTCCATTACCCAAAATTACCAATTTAATCTTATTATTTTGTTTATTAACTTCTTTAAAAGCTTTAATTAAAAGGTCTATTCTTTTTTGAGAAACCAATCTTGCTACGGTACCAATATAAATATAATCATTTTTATAAAAATCAAACTCATTGCTTGAGGTTAAATTTACTTCTTTATATGAAACAGGATCAAAACTATACCGAATAATAATAATTTTTTCAGAATTTAGTTTATACCTTTTTATTAAAAATTTTTTTACAGATAAAGTTATTGCAATTATTTTGTCAGCTTTATTTAAAATTAATTTTGAAAAAACATTATCCAATATTCCTATAGGAATAAATTTTTCATCATTATGAGAAGTATAGATTATTTTCTTCTTGCCAATAAATAAAGATACAAAAAAAACAAGCAATAAACTTGGCGGCATATGACAGTGTATTATTCTTGCATTTTTTATTTTTTTATAGAAAGAAAATAAACCAAATAAATTAAAATAATAAAATTTATTAAAAAAAGGACCAAAGACTTTAATATTTTTTTCTCTTAAATAATTACGCCAATAGGGATAACCTTTGAGAAATAAAACTTCTATATCAATATTTTTACTCTTTTGTATTAACAAATTTTGTATTAACTGATTTTCAGCACCCCCTCTTTCAATAGTTGTAATAATATGAAGTATATGCACTTTTTTTAAAAGATAAAATAATTTATGGAAATTATACCTGATTTTGAAGTAAGGACTAAATGTCCAATATGCAGTAGAAAAAGAATAAATTTAATTATAAGCTTTTTTATTAGAAAAGATGAAATAAAATTAATCAAAAATATTTATAAAGAATCAAACAGCAGATTTGTCGATCCATTTATAAATAAGAAAGTCTTATTATATAAATGCAATAAATGTAAGTTTATATTTCATAAGTATATACCTGACAATAAGACATTAAATTTTATTTATACAAAACTGATAAATCGCTCTTATAGTTTGGAAAAATATAATAAAAATAAATTTTCAAACAGTCAGAAAGCAAATAAACTTTTATATAGATTAAAATCTGCAATAAAAATTAGTCCATTTAAGAAAATAAATTACCTTGATTTTGGATTTGGATGGGGTTGCATGCTTTATAAAGCTGCTGATATAGGATTAGTACCATATGGGATTGAATATAATAAATTACAAAAAGAAATGATTTCAAAACACAATATTAAAGCATATACCTCTATAGATAAATTACGAGATAAAGAAAATGATAATGTAAGATTCTCTATTATTACAATAAACCAAGTTTTAGAACATTTAAAGGATCCTAAAGAAGCTCTTGAAGAAATAAGAAAAATATCTGCTAAAACATCAATACTTTATATAGCTGTCCCAAAATATATGAATGATAAAAATTTATCAAAATCAGATATTTTAAAAAAAGGGTCATTACAACCATTTGAACATTTGAATTGTTTTTCAAGAAAATCAATTAAAATGCTTGCACAAAAAACGAATTGGAAATTATTAGGTTTTTATAGCATTTTTAATAATTTATTTCTTATTCTAAGAAATTATAATATTTTTACTATTTTATTATTATGTATTCATTCAAAGTTAAGAAAAGGAACATATTATTTAATACCTAAAATATGAAAAAAAATATATTATTAATAACAGGCATTTATCCTCCAGATATTGGCGGCCCTTCAATTTTTGTAGAAGAAATAATTAAATATTTAAAGAATAAAAAAGATCAATATAAAGTCATAACATTACAAGATGAAAAATACATAAGTCATAAAGAAAAAAATATTATTAAATTAAGAAGAAATCAAAATAAGTTAATTCGGACTTTAAATCTAATTTTTACTATTAGAAAATACTCAAAAAAAATTGATTCAATTTTATGTTGCGGATTAATTTTTGAAACTTATATTTCTCAAATAGGACTCAGAAATAAAACTATATATAGGTTTGTAAGTGACTCTATTTGGGATAAATATTTATCAAATAATACTAATATTTACATTAGAGATAAAAGCAATTTTTTCATAGATCTTTTGTTTTTTTTTAGAAATAAAATATTAAACTCATTCGATTTAATAATTACACCTTCTAATTATCTAAAAAAATATTACCTAAAAAAAATTGGTAATAGAAAATTAAAAGTTATTAGTAATTTTGCCTCTATTAACAAAAATATTTATTCTTTCAAAGAAAATAAAAATAAAATTAATTTAAAAAACAAATTAAACTTTGTAGTTATCTCAAGATTAGTAAAATTTAAAAATATAGATATTTTAATAAAAGCTTTTATGGAATTTCCAGAATACAATTTACATATTTACGGGACTGGTCCAGAAGAAACTAATTTTAGAAAATATATAAAAAATAATATTTTTAATAATATATATCTTCATGGCCACAAAAAAAGAGATAAGGTTCTTAAAGCTTTATTTAATTGTGATTGCTTTATTCAAATATCCTCAACAGAAGGTATGTCTTTTTCAATTTTAGAAGCATTATTTTTTAAAAAACCGATGTTGCTATCTAATATTGAAGCTAACTTTGAAACTGCCAAGTCAGCTGCAATATATGTTAATCCAAAATCATATGAACAAGTTTGTAAATCTTTAAAATTATTTAAATCAGATAAAATTAAAAGATTAATTTCAAATAATGCAAATTATATATATACAAATTTTTATGATAAAAAACTAACCTTAGATTCATATTATAATGAATTATAAATGATCTTTATTTAAGAAATAATCAATATGTGTGGAATATCAGGAATTATTTCTAATAGTTATTCAAATACTGAGTTAATACAAGAATGTAATTTAATGAAGGACAAAATTACTCATAGAGGTCCAGATGATTCAGGAGTATGGGTTGGAAATGATTCTGGAGTTGCAATGGCTCATAATCGTCTTTCAATTATAGATCTTTCCAAATCAGGTCATCAACCAATGAAAAGTATAAGTGGAAGATATATTATTTCTTTCAATGGGGAAATCTATAATTATCTAGAAATAAAAGAAATTTTGAATAAAAATTATACTGATGAATGTATTTGGAAAAGTTCCTCAGATACTGAGGTATTAATAAATGCGATAGATATTCTTGGATTGAATAATACACTTAAATTAATCAAAGGAATGTTTGCATTCGCATTGTGGGACAAGATTAATAAAGAAATGATTTTAGTAAGAGATCGATTTGGAGAAAAACCATTATATTGGGGATTCATTAAAAATAGGAAAAACAATCAAAGAGATATAGTTTTTGCATCAGATTTAAAAGCTTTTAAAGGTAATAAAAATTTCGATAATAGCTTAAGTCAAGATGGTATAAATAATTATTTTAATTATGGATATATTTCAGCTCCTAAAAGTATTTATGAAAATATTTTTCAATTATTACCAGGACATTTAATTAAAATAGATAAAAAAAAATTTGAAGATAATTCCTCCTATAAACCAATATCTAAATCATGGTATAAATTTTTAAAAAAAGATAAGAAAGGAATTATTAATCTTACCAAGGAAAACATTTTGGAAAAGTTAGAATATTTGCTTATAAATTCAATCAATAATAAATATAATGCTGATGTACCAGTATGCACATTCCTTTCTGGGGGAATAGATTCTTCGTTAGTTGCGGCCTTACTTCAAAGAGATAGAAAAGAAAGAATTAATACCATTACAATTTCATTCCCTGACTATAAAGAATCAGATCAATCTTTTGATGAAGGTCCTTTCGCTTCAAAGATAGCTAATTATCTTGGAACTAATCATACCAATATTGGAATCACTTCAAAAGAAGCAATGAATATTATCCCAAGTATTTCAAAAATATACTCTGAGCCTTTCTCTGATTCATCTCAAATACCTACTTATCTATTGTGCAAAGCCACAAAATATTCAGGATATAAAGTTGCATTAACTGGTGATGGCGCTGATGAATTATTTGGTGGTTATAATAGGCATATTTATTTACCTAGGATATATTCTGCTTTAAATAAAACGCCAAAAGAAATTAAGAAATTTTTAAGTTTAATTATTTCCAATATACCTATTTCAAATAAAGGTTTATTAATGGATAAAAAGCAAAAATTAATTAATGCAATTTATAAATCAAACACTATAGAGAATTGCTACGAAAGCATATTAAATTTATGGAATGATAAAAAAGAATGCGTTTTAAACAATGAATTATATACGGATTTATTAAAAGATTTAACTTTACCAAACGCAAATACAATCTCTGAAAGAATTATGCTTAGAGATTTTATTGAATATTTACCATCTGATATTTTAGTAAAAACTGATAGAGCTTCAATGGCAAATTCAATAGAAACTAGAGCTCCTTTTTTAGATCATGAGATTGCAGAATTCTCTAGATATATTCCATTAGATATGAAATCATATTCGAGCAAATTCTCAAGATCTGGCAAAATAATTTTAAAAGATATTCTTAGTAAATACATACCACAAAAACTATATAGAAGACCAAAATCTGGATTTGCTGTTCCAATAGGAACATGGCTAAAAGGACCATTAAAAGAATGGGCTCAAGAATTATTATTAGAAACAAAGATT